>Ga0214543_1013179_pt1 | contig 10536 bp, 3 predicted proteins | sample CNSS2metaG_FD_160094 | JGI IMG/M metagenome (GOLD analysis project Ga0214543, IMG submission 160094) | Root nodule microbial communities from cowpea collected in UCLA plant growth center, Los Angeles, California, USA - CNSS2 | ecosystem: Host-associated > Plants > Roots > Nodule | place: USA...
TTTTCTTTATTTAAAAATATTATCATTAATTTTTGTCATTTTTCCTTTCCCGTCTTCCAACGAGGCTATGTCTCGTGTCTCACGGATATTCATTGATAATTATGATATATTTACCAAAAAAAAAAAGACAAGAATGAAATTTCGAAAAAGGAAAAGGAAAAAAAAAAGTCTTTATAAGGCCGTAAGACTCGCGATTGCCACACGAAACGAAACAGCATTGCCGTTTTCCTAATCTCATTCTCATCCTCTTCTTTCGTCTCTAAGTCTCATCCGTTACCATGGATCCCTACAAGGTATTGCTATTCGCCATTCTCTTCTTTAATTGCCTAATGTTTTCCGACTGCACCATTACTAGACTCACCAAATCTTCTTCTTTTTCGTTTTCGCCGTTTCTTTTATCTCAACGTGTTCAATTCTGGATTATTAACTATAACTATAACTTGTGAACTCTTTGAAATCTGCGCTTCGTGGAGCAACTACTGTCGTGTGAATCGGTTATTAGACTCTGTTTGCTTACTGGTTCTTTGTGTGATGCAGCACCGGCCATCCAGCGCTTTCAATTCTCCGTTCTGGACTACAAATTCCGGTGCTCCTGTTTGGAACAACAACTCCTCTTTAACTGTTGGAACTAGAGGTACTCATCCTAGCTGAAATTGTTGCATAATCACGCATTTGAATGATTCCTTGCTTACTAGAATTGTTCAACTTTAACTTTTTTTATGCCAGCGAAGTAGAACCCTGGTAAATAATATGATTTTGCTGGCTTTGTTGTGTTTTGAGGGCTATTAGTACAGGATGTGTGGATCATGTGAATGAGTATGTATAGACTATAGGTGAATCTGGTTTTGGCAGTTAGTTATTACCCTTGGTAGTCACGGTTCACTGAATATTCAGAATGCAACATCTAAGCCATGTTCTGAAAAACTTTTCAACAAACATATATACACTATTTTTAGTTCTTGAATATTCGGTTAAACGTGATCAAGGTCCATGTACTCTTCTATCTGGTCTTCGAACTTTAAAAAAACATGTGTATTTAGATTCTCCTAACTTTAGAAAGATGTTGAATTTTTAGGAAGGAGGAACTAAAATCTATGGAAGACTAAAGTTATCAATTTTTAAAAATATAGGGATCTTAACCATGTTTAACCAAAAGTATAGACTAAAATATTTTTTTTCCCCCGAAAAAAGAGAAAAAAAATGAACCAAGTTTCTTCCAGTTCGCATAGGTTAGTTTATACATTAATTAATTTGTAAAAGTGCTATCATTTACCAAAATTTGATTTGATTTTATGCATAAATAAATTTGAGTTTTGTGGGAGAAACTTGTTTAATTTTCCCTTCATATTTGTTTTCCTTATTACGATTTATGAAAAAAGTTTATCCAAATAGAATCTTTCTGGCATGTATTGATTCTTTGCACTGTTTCTATCATAGAGATTGTATATCTCTATGTATAGTGTAAACTTTGATTTCACTTATCTACGTTGCAACTTGTTAGTTACAATTACGTGGAAAAAGATTACGAGATTTCGGTCCTTTTTTTCCTATACTTTGGCGAGGGTGCCGATGGGGTGTTGGCTTATTTATGTGTTTGTCACACTGGTGTATATCTGTATTGAATTCGGATGAATATTATTTAATCAGAAAAGAGGAAACTTACGTTATTTTATCCATTTTGGCAGGTCCAATTCTCCTGGAGGATTATCATCTTGTGGAAAAGCTTGCAAACTTTGACAGGGAACGGATCCCAGAACGTGTTGTCCATGCCAGGGGAGCTAGTGCAAAGGGTTTCTTTGAGGTCACACATGACGTTTCTCACCTGACATGTGCAGATTTCCTGCGAGCTCCTGGAGTTCAGACACCAGTAATTGTCCGTTTTTCAACTGTCATCCATGAGCGTGGTAGCCCTGAAACTTTGAGGGACCCTCGAGGTTTTGCTGTGAAATTTTACACCAGAGAGGTATAGATTAATAAACATATTGCATGTTTAGAACATGTTTAGGAAATATCTTCCCTAACATTTCAGCTGCTGTTGTTGAAAAATAATATGTTTAAAACTAAGCTCATCGTAGAGATAAAACTTAAAATTTTCTTGTACAGAGACAACTAGAAGAATCAAATATTTAGTTTAACCTTTAAAGAAATATGGCAGTAGTTGTGCTTTGGTGTTGTACATTATTCCTAATTTTGCCTTGTGAAACAGGGTAACTTTGATCTTGTTGGAAACAACCTTCCCGTCTTCTTTGTACGTGACGGCATGAAGTTTCCAGATATGGTCCATGCTCTTAAACCCAACCCTAAGAACCACATCCAGGAGAATTGGAGGATCCTTGACTTCTTCTCTCACTTTCCGGAGAGCCTTCACATGTTCTCCTTTTTATTTGATGATTTGGGTGTTCCACAAGATTACAGGCATATGGATGGTTTTGGAGTTAACACATATAGCCTGGTCAACAAGGCTGGGAAAGCAGTGTATGTGAAATTTCACTGGAAGACCGTGAGTGGTGTGAAGTGTCTATTGGAGGAAGAGGCCATTAAGGTGGGAGGAGCCAACCATAGTCATGCCACTCAAGACCTTCATGATTCGATTGCTGCTGGTAACTATCCCGAGTGGAAACTATTCATTCAGACAATAGATCCTGAGCACGAAGACAAATTTGACTTTGACCCTCTTGATGTAACCAAGACATGGCCCGAGGACATTATACCCTTGCAGCCTGTTGGTCGCTTGGTCCTGAATAAGAACATAGACAACTTCTTTGCTGAGAATGAGCAACTTGCATTTTGCCCTGCCATAATAGTTCCTGGTGTATATTACTCTGATGACAAGATGCTTCAAACCAGGATATTCTCTTATGCTGATTCACAGAGGCACAGGCTTGGACCAAACTATCTGCAACTTCCTGCCAATGCTCCCAAGTGTGCTCACCACAACAATCACCATGAAGGTTTCATGAATTTCATCCACAGGGATGAGGAGGTAGGTTAAAGTTTGGACTCTTCATATTTTCTTATTTTTTCCTGCATGAGAAGCCGATTGCCTTGTTAACTACATTATTGCTGTTAAGTTATTCACGCACATCCTGGTTGGGTGATATTGCTATCAATTCTTTAGTTATTATTACATTTCTTTCGTGGGACTAAATTCTGCCAATTTATAGGTCAATTACTTCCCCTCAAGGTATGATCCTGTTCGTCATGCAGAAAGGTTCCCCATTCCTTCTGCTATCTGCTCTGGAAGGCGTGAAAAGGTTAGATTTTATCATTTGGGTAATATGCAATTGTGGAGCACCTGTTAGCAAAGGAATCCACTGGCCATGAATTTCAGTTCTATTGCATAGTTCCTTTCAGTTTTTGTTTGTTTAAGAAACTAAGAAACCAAATTACACATTCTAGAGTTCTAATAAAAATTTCTGAAAATTCAAACTTCAATCAAAGCATTAGTTAAAACGTGTATTCCTTTGATATGTTTTTCTATTCTAATCTGTTAGACAAAATACTGTTGCTGAGCAAATATATTATGTAAATTGATCTGACAATAAAGGAAGCAAAGAAGTGGACCCATAACATTGTTAAATGTTTCTTCATTGTAGAAGAAACAAATTACAAGATTAGGTTGTGTTCTTTTTTAGCATTGCTTTTGGATAGAAGAGATTAATGCTTTATAAACAAATGGCAAGATTTTGAAAAACAATAAATAGCTCTGGTAAAACTTTTGGAATGCTGACGATATTAATTAGTGCAAATGTATGAACAACTCTACTTCTTAATGCAGAATGCAATTGAGAAGGAGAACAACTTCAAGCAGGCTGGAGAGAGATTCCGATCTTGGGCACCTGACAGGTTCCTGTTATAAACTACTGATATGATCAATGCGAAATATGTTTGGTGATGTCTAATGTCGGGTTCTCTCTTCTGTGCAGGCAAGATAGATTTATCCGCCGATGGGTTGATGCTTTATCTGACCCACGTGTGACCCATGAAATCCGCAGTGTCTGGATATCATACTGGTCTCAGGTGAGATAATGAGATTTAGATTTTAGACATGCTACTTTAGCAGTGTATGAACTACTTGGGTATGGTTTTCTCACATAATGTTCTTTTCTTGGAACTGTCATGCAGGCTGACCGTTCTCTTGGGCAAAAGATAGCATCTCATCTGAACATGAGGCCAAATATTTAATGTTGTTACCAACCCCAGAATGATTGCAAGAGTTGCAATCGTGTAAAGCGTACGATAAGGATGTGATTTTGAAACCTTTGGGAGGACTAATCCTTTTCTTGCATTATTATGTTGTATAACTCATAGGACTCCATGCATGCAACTCTTTGAGCTATCTCGATGCCGTTTGTGTGTTAGTATTTGTTTACCTTATCGGCATGTTTCCCTGCTACTGTTGTGGACTGTGTTCCTCCTTGATATTCTATTAAGAAAGTATTAAATAAAAATAATAACGATAATTTCAAATTATTCTAAACTTTTATTACCATATATACATCTAAAGCACATATGATTCAATTGTTAGGCATAGTCTGACATGTTCAGCTGGAAATTTAGATTAGAGGCTCAATGGGTCCAATGAAGCTGCTTCATATTATTGTTTAAAGGTTGTTCAAAATTCAAAATGAAAATCGACCAATAACAAAATGTCAACATGAATTTGTAGCATTGCTTGTGTTGATTAGAACTTCCATTTTCATGCAAACTCGTTTTTCAAATATGATGCAAGGAGAAAGCAACTCCCAAGTTCATCCATTTTGTTATTTATTTATTTATGCAACTCTGATAATTCTATGAAGCTAGAAATTTTGTTTTGAAGAATTTTATCATCCATAATAATAATCTTATTTAGTTAACATAAAATTTATCTTCAGTAAATGAAGCAAGCACTGTGTACACAAAATTATTATCTGTATTTAATACCATGGGTTATCACCTGTTGAACGACACTTTGGTTAGGTAAAAAGAGTCATTCGCCATACGCTCCAATCCAACTTGATATAGTGTAAAAAACAATAATACTGGTTTCTTAATTATTATTTAAGCTCTCATAATTCTTGAGATAATTATTATTTCATTTTTCAATAAAAAAGGTTCCCCTCTTCAAAAAACATGATACTTTTACCTACAATTAGAGGAATCCAAATTCCAATTAGAGTTGGACATATACCATTTAAGCTTGCATCTACATAACATTTGTATGGTGAAAAAACATGTACGTGTAACTCGATTTAAACAATTTTAATTTTTGCAAACGGTAAATTCTTTTATTAAATATGTCAGTACACGTTCACAAATATATATTAAGATTTTTAGTACTCATTTGCATAAAAAATAACTTAATTCATTAAATAATGGACAACTAATTAAATTTTGAATTAAATGGAACTTGATTATATAGGTTTGAGGGCAACCTACTAAGTCCCAAAGTAAAGTTCATTTAACTCACCAATTGCGTAGGTCAAATATAAAAATCTACATGAAATACTAAAGATGCAAGGCAGTTAAACATGTGTACTAAAGATGTTCTAAACAACATAATATCTGATTAATGCAATACTTTACTTTTTAGAAGAAGAAACTATTTTTTTTATGATATTTTTATTATATTACTTTCATTACTTAATTTTTTTTTTCTCTCTCTTTGATGCCTTCAAATAACTATTTGAATTCAAGTTAGAGTTTTTTTTCAAAATACAATTTTTTTAATAAATAACTAAAAAAATCTAACTTTGTATCTGATATGAGTGTGTTTTTGCATACAACATTTTTCATGTAGTAATAATGTTAGGGTTAAATATGTTTTTTATTTTTTAGAGAAAATTGTAAGTAGTTTTGTTGGAAACTTTGAACTAATTCAGTCTTTCATATTTAGAAATGTTTCAATTTAGTCATTTAAATCAAATTTTTTATAATTTATTTGACGTTTCAAATGCGTTTATCAGTTAACACTAAAACGAAAATGTGTCAAACGGTATAAATAAACTAAAATACTATAATAAAATGTGTTTGAAATGTCAAATAAACTTAATAAAATTTGATTAAAATGATTAAATTTACATATTTCTAAAATTTAGGACTAAATTGGATCAAAATTTCCAAAAAAAACTAATTCCAATTTTTAACAAAAGTTAAAAACTAAAAACATATTTAAACTTTTCAAAAACATAGTGTACTTTTTCTTGAGAATATAAAATATTATAAACTTTCATTGTCTCGTTTGAATATAATGGGCTTCTGAACGTTGGTAAGCCTACGAATTTGGGTTAACATGTCGGGTCTTGCATTGTGCGGCACTATGATTTCTAAATGCACCCTTTAAAGGGTAGAACATAACTAAAATACCCTTATAAAAAAATTAAAAGTAAACTCTGCTTCTTCATGGGCTATTCACACATCCATACCTTAATATCTATTTGCATTTTGTTGTTCCTTGTACCGTTGCCAATGATTTCCCATTTTTTGAATTTTCGGAGTTCAAAAAATTATTTAACAATATGTATTTGTAATTTTAAATAATCACCTCACGAGACAGTAAAAATATGTTCTTTAATTTAGAAAACATGTCTCTAACTTTTTTATAAAATAAAATGATTCCTTAATCATTACAAAAAGGTTTTAAAGGTATGCATGTCATTCAATTAACATCCATGCTCTTCTTTTCTATTATAATTATATCAAGATTTTTACAATTAACATCCATTCAATTAAAATGATTTTTAAAATATTATTTAATTTTTATCAAGATTTTAGGATTAAATTTTTCACTTGACTTTAATTTACATTTTCAATTATTTTTTAAATAACCGTATTTTATAAAATGAAAAACTTATTTAAATATCAAGCAATAAAAATATATATTTTAAAAAGGTTCCCAAAAGACATATTTTTCAATCTGATATAAGTAACTAATATTTAAATATCCATTCATATTTAACTTTAATATAAAAGCACTTGAACTATTATTTAGATTATCAGTTTTTTATCTCTTTACATTAATTAAAATTTCTCACAAACTTCTCTTCTACTTCTCATTTTCCATTACTTTGAAACAAATTTATATTTTCTCTTTTTACTTTTTATTTTAGACTCTCTTAGTTTTGGGTGGCAAAACAGTAAGAGAGAGGGATAAGAAGATTCCAATCCAAGTGTAGAATATCCAGCACCTCTCTCCATCGTTACAGAATCTCTCTCATTATATTATTTCTTCCTCCAATCCTGGAGGAACAGCTGTCCAAACATGAGTGGGAGAACCTTCGGGCCCACTTATGGGCCTGGGTGAACTTTTAGTTGGGCCTATAGTGTCTTTGATCTGTTCCATCGAAGGAACATGTCTTAGTCGGTTAATGCCACCAAGTTGGACACATTGATCAGGATTCTATGGTTGTGTTTTGATACGCAGGAGTAATGATCTTATCAACGACGTAGTTTTGATACAAAATGGAAAACAACAACAACATCAACAGCACTACCCATTTTGGCCTCTCCTACAACTTGCCTCATGGTCCTATTCTACTCCTTCAAACCAACCACCAAAATCAATCGAATCATTTTAAAATAATTTAACATATATTTATAATTCAACTTTATATTTATCAACTGAGAAACTAAATTTTTTAATAAATAAAAATGAGTTTTATCTTTTCAAATAAAATACAATTAAACCTAAAACAATGTAAAAAAAAGAAATCATGTTGAATCTACATTCTTAGTTCTCCCATGATGTCTGGTAGCATGCAGCAAAAGCAAAATCAGTAACAACATGGTATAGTACATGCAGAGGTACATCACATGCTACCTTGAATGCCGTATACATCCAAACCGAACCCTAAAATTAATAACAACAACAATATTATTATTATTGGTATTTATTATTAATAATATAGTTGGTGCAAATGAAATGAAATACATAATTATTTTAGACGTCATGTTTCCAGCACAGAGAAAGTGACATTGGTTTTGATTTTGAGGATTCGGTTCGGTTGCCGTATGAGACCGAATATTGTCGTTGTCCGAATTGGTGGTGGATAGTGGATCTTACCCTTCTTCTGGATCTCCTTCGCGTCAAACCAATTAAAAAACACTTGGTGGGGATGGATTCTTATTCCCATTTTGCTATTTAAAACCCTAATCTTTAAACTATCACATTGGGAATCTCTCTATCAACTTATCATTTTCACTCCTAAACGCAAACCCACCAATTTCTTAATAAATTAATGTTTCACACCTCACCTTCAAAATGCCTTTTTTAAATCATTTTTTATTTCGGTCACCCATAATAATTATGCTGAAATTATAAAAAATGTAAGAATTCGATTCTTATGATTATTGAGAATATCAAATCTTCACTATGATCTCGTTTTCCTGTATGATCATGGAGGAGTTATGCCCTGCAACATTTCAAATCCATTTAATTTTAAATTAAATTTTGAAATTTACTAAATATTTGTTCTTTTCGCGTGACTTAAACTGCAATAAACAACTACTAATGTCGGTTTCACTCCGACATGTATAACTTCTGTCAATGAAACATGTACTTATAATACTGATATACGTAATCCTTAAAAATACTACTACTAGTTTCTGATGATTCAATGGAAAATTCAAGATTCATGCAAAAATTCAGATCTTTGTACATTTGGTAATAAAATTTGAAGAAATTCTCATGATCTCACGTCATAATATGCAAATCAAACCTTTTTTTCTTTCGATTTATAATGCATGAGCGTGACTCAGTCCACGCTCTCCTCACGTCATTGACAGTGAGAAATTGTTAGTTATAATCTGTTAATGGTGAAATGAAACCAACTTTTATATATATATATATATATATATATATATATATATATATATATATATATTTGTTTAGTCTATGTGTGACTTTGGTTCTTTAACATTTTTAGTTAATTAAGTGCCTTTTAAAATAATTAAATTGGTCTGAACTGTATTAAAATAGAATGATCCTGTACGATTCACAATAAAAGTGTCAAATTAAAAAAGTATCAAATTTTCTGTAATTTTATAGAAGGAAAAAAAACTAGTTTATTGTCATTTTAGATTATTTATCATTTAGCAACATCAAGGGAATCTTTATAATTTACTAAAATTTGTCTTTCTTTCTCCACACTCTCTTCAAAGAATAATAGCATAAATTGATTCATTTATTTTCTTCTTTACAATAATAAGGTATCAAGAACACACAGTTCCAGAAACAGATAATTCAGTTCCGTATTTAATTTAATTTCCTTTATAGAGTTTAGGACAAATGTTATGTTTCTTAATCCCTGTGCAAAAAATTTAAATTGACATATTTTGAAAAATCGATAGCTCATTTTACAAGTATTTATTGAACTCAGTTCATGATATAAATATCAGATACATAAATATTGAAAATTCTTGTTATATGTATACGGGTGTAGTATTTTTATTTTTCGTTCGAATCTACAAGTTAATTTTTCAGGTAATTAAAACAAAATTAAAATGTTAAAAAGGTAAATTTGAAAGCAGCTCGAGTGTGACTTGCTTTGTAATAATTAAATCATTTAAATAGGTTACTCGTTTCATGTTAAAATACATTATTAGTGTCAAGTTTCATATGATGAATTAACTGGGAAATTTTTATGCTGGTCTAAATGATTTTAAATTATCATTTGATTACAAATGACACTAACATAGTAATGTGTACGATAGATATTATAAAAGTTAGTAATCTTTTATAATGATAATTTATGATATAATAAGATGTATATTATTAGTATCAAGTTTTTTATTTGTAATATAACGTTATGTTATTCAATTTATGTTTAAATACATTATTGTCAAGAATTGTAGTTTTATTTAAGTAAAGATATGATTATACAAAAACTTAAGGTATTTCTATAGAAAATTATATTAAAGATTCGATCTATAATTGTGATTGTCATCTGCATATAAGTGTGAAAGTCGCACTCACATAAAAAAGTGTAATAGATCTTATATATTAAAGATTATACATCTATAAAAAATAACAATTTTATAATATATAATTATATTTAAATCTCATAATATAAATTAATTTTGTGAGATTAAATTAAATTTTAAATTTATTATTTAAGATGATATCAAAATTATCTAAAATTTATTATTTATTAAACTTATCATACTATTCATTATTAAGAGATTTAAATATGTATAAATCTCACCTTAAAAACTATAACTATATCTGCATATATGTAAAAAATTGGTTCATGTATTAACAAATGATATGTTAATATTTTGGACATAGTAGGAAGTGATAAACAATGTTAACAAAAAAAATTAGAACATGGCAATACTGAAATAGTAAAAGAAAAAACTAATTATTTTTATAGTAAACAAAATTAAAAAAAAAATTATTATTTTTTATATGCAGTGGTTGAATAGTATAGGAACAGAAGAGCAGAAGAGGAGTTGAGTTGAGGTCATCTTCCTGAAGTAAAGTAAAAAAAAAAAAAAAAAAAAAAACCCCAAAAAAACAAAAAAAAAAAAAGAAAAAAAAAAAAATAAAAAACAAAG
>Ga0214543_1013180_pt1 | contig 10533 bp, 8 predicted proteins | sample CNSS2metaG_FD_160094 | JGI IMG/M metagenome (GOLD analysis project Ga0214543, IMG submission 160094) | Root nodule microbial communities from cowpea collected in UCLA plant growth center, Los Angeles, California, USA - CNSS2 | ecosystem: Host-associated > Plants > Roots > Nodule | place: USA...
ATATTTTAATCAAATAAATATATATATATATATATATATATATATATATATATATATATATATATATATATATATATATATATATATACACGACATTCGCTTAAGTTTATACTCATTTAAGTTCACATTCTACTTAAATTTGTATTTAGAAAAGAAAAATTCTCGGATCAATAGTTTTGTGACTTTATTTTCAGAAAAAATCACGTCATTTGACGACTATTTTTTATTCATGTGTGACTCTTGATTGATCATTTTGTAAAATGTAACAAAGGGTGAAAAGTGCACATTGAGCTTGATTTAACTCATCCGATGATAAATAAGGAAAATCTTTCAACTCACTCATATTGACATCAAGGTTGATAACACCTTCTAATGATTTGAAGATAACATCGCATTGATCAACTTCAACTTCATCCAGACCAGTTTCAAATTCACTATCAGATTTAGTAGCAGGCCTTGTAAGACAATCTTCAATGGCAGATCTTGATCAACATTGTTAGGGGAGCCAAAATAATACATCCAAAATTTATACATTTAATTATTATCACTAATACAATAAAAATGAAAACATAATTTAGTATAACGATAACTAAAAATGAAATCACACATATCTAAAAGATTTCCCTTCGTTCCTTTAGATCCATGAACTCATCAATAATTGAATCAGAACTAAAAATTTCAACTATTTCTTTTTCAATGTAAATAATCATATATTGTCGGCAAGAAATTCATCTTCCATTTTATTCTGCAATCTTGTTTTGATAATCTTCATTGCAGAAAATGATCTTTCTGTTGTAGCTGTAGAGACAGGAAGCGTTAAAATAAGACGAATTAAACGATCAATCAAGTAGAATGTCCTTGACTTTCCTATTCTTGCCAAAGATTGACATAATTCAAGCATGATTGATAAATTCTTCAAATCTGGATGGTTAGGAGCATCAATAATAAAATGTTGAAGTTGAAATTTTAAACTAATCTTCTCTTGCTCACTGAAATCTAAAGGATAATGTTTGTTCACAAGAGTGCATATATCGTCAATGTTAAAAGCTTTATAAGCATCCTTAGGAACTAAAGCATAGCTTAGAGTTAAAAGTTCCATTGTTTGCTCACTAAACTTGTCATTTAATTCTTGCAACTGCTTGTCCACTGTAACAAGAAATATATTCATCCTAAAATGATGTTCCATAGTGACATGGTCTTTTTGATGTCGGGAACGACCATGACGTGCAACATAAGTAGAATTAAAATTAGGAATATCAATGTCATGTTGTTCACAAAAGATTACCACACCTTTCAATAGATTTTGCCAACTATCATCTCTAAACTTTTGAATCAAAATTTTAGTAGAACAAACCAATTGCATAACATTCAGTATATCTTGATACTGTTTCTGCAAAGCTTGGCAAAGACAATTAGTAATTCCCATAATCTCTTTCATCATGTGAAAAATTAATATGAACTCAAATGAAGACAACATATTAAATGCAACATCAGCATCACCCCTTTGAGAATAAGTTGATCCATCAACAATAATTTTTTGAAGAACCAGACAAGATGCATTATATAGCTTCAACATACTACAAATGGAATAAAAATGTGAGCTTCAACGAGTATCACCAACTCGTTTTAAAGTGTCAATTTGATTTTTTCCTTTACTAGTTTCAAGTTCACCCATTTCTAACAGTTGAGTTATTCCATCTAATTCAACAGCTTGTAACTCATCATGACGTTTATTAGAGGAACACACAACATTTACAATAAAATCCAAATTTGAAAAAAAATGATGAACTTGAATGACCTCTCTTGAAGTAGCCACCAAAGCAAGTTGTAGTCTATGAGCAAAACAATGCACATATTAAGCATAAGGATTATCATTAAGAAATAATGCTTGCAAGCCATTCCATTCTCCCCTCATATTACTAGCACCATCATACCCTTGATCGTAGAAACATTAAGATTATGCCTAGAGAGAACAACACTCAATTCTTTTTTTAGAGTGACAGCTGTTGTATCCTTAACATGCACAATATCAAAAAATCGTTCTTTTATATTACCATCCTTATCTACAAATCTCAAAACAATAGCCATTTCCTCTTTTTTAGATTCATCATGTGCTTCATCAACAATTATGCTAAATTTAGAATCTTCAATTTCTTTTCGAATGTGACTTCTTACTTTTCTAGAGAAAATGTGCAAGATTTATTTCTGAATATGATGAGAAGTATACTTAGCATTATACAGAGCATTTTCTAACACAACTTGTGCCACTTTATCATTATATGATGCTAGAAGTTTAATCATTTCAAGAAAGTTACCTCTCTTCTCTGGTGTTTCCTCGTGGCCTTTAAATGCACAAGCTTGAAATGTCAGCCAACGAATTGTGTCAATAGAGGTTTTGAGCTGTAAACGGTTCTTGCGGACTTGTGCATAGATTGCTTTCTTGGATCACGTTCCGAAGAATTAATATGAAACTCATCACTTATAATTCTTTGAACCTTAAAAAATGGCTCCTCTAATTGAACAATTAGATCATTAGTATCATGCTTCAAAATATCTGGAAGAGTTGAATTTGTCCTATTTTCATCTTCACGTGTATCTTCCCTTTTATCACTTTTAAAAAATGAATCTATTCTTTTATTCTTCATCAATATACCTATTTTAAAAAAATAAGACTAAAAAATAATTTATCATAATATAATAAAAAATTGAGAGACGTAAATACCAAAAGAAAATTTGATGAAAATCATAAAATAAAAGATTGATATACAAGAGACTCATTAAATAAAATTAAACTAATATTTCACTATCAAGTGAAAACAAAGATAATCACCTTCTTCTTTAATTCTTCGAGAATAGAATGGAAGAGAATAATTGAGAGATGAGAGCAAAAGTAATAGATCTTTTTCTCTTCAGAAATAAAAGAAAATAGGTGAGAATGGGAGATGAGAACAATTTTTGAGAAACTAAAGACATATAATGGAACCACAATTAGAATTTGGTTATACATAAAATAAAAAATTAATATAAAAGAAGCTCATTAAATAAATTATTAAACTAATATTTCACTATTAAATGAGATGAAAGAATTACTTTTTTCTTTTCTTTATCTAGAATGGAAGAGAACAGAGGAGAAATAAGAACAAAATAATATATTTTTTTTCTCTTCGAAAACAAAAGAAAACAGGTGAGAATGAAATATGAGAACAATTTGTCCATAATAGAAAAAAAATATTAAAAAAGATCTTGATAAATCTTTTTATTTTTCATTCTTTATTATGTTTGATTTTATATTTTGTTATTTATTAACATTAATTATTATATTTAAAAAAATAAAATATTTGATTTAATCATCATTAATTTGTAATATATTATCTAATATTTATAATATAAAAAAAATCAAAATACCTATAATACAAAAAAAAATTCAAAATTTTTGGGAGGGGCATGCCCCCTATTACCACAATGTTCCACCAGTGACAATCTTATTCATGTTTTGTTACATCTCTTATAATTTTATTAGATGACTGATAGTTGAGAATATTTAATCTCTTTTTTTTATGTAAATTAGTTTTTAGAAAATGTTTATGTTTTAAAAAATATCCTTCAATTTTGTAAATTAATTATTATTTTAGTATTAGCAAATTAAGATTAAGATAGTGTAAATATTTTAGATTTTATTACAATTATATATATATATATATATATATATAATAACAATTTTTTCCATATAACATATTTTTTATATTTATCATATATATTACATTTCTCATTTTCATAATTTCTGACAATTTTCAACATTTATAATATTTTATACTGAAATTATATAACTGAAAATATTTTATACTGAAATTATATAACTTATAATATTTCATATTATAATTATATGACTCTTAAAATTTTTGTAAGTGCATTCCAATTAAATTTGCATCAAATTTCTCATATTAATACGAAGAGTTAAACAAATATTTACCCTAAATCACATAAATCTTTATTTATAGAGAATGTGATGCTAAAACAGTATTCAATTATACAGAGAGACCAAACTCCAATAATCTAAAAGAAATATTTCTCGTATTATTTTTTAAATTTAATAGTTCTAAGGGATAGTTAATTTCATCGTTATATCTTAAAGAAATAATCATGACAATCGAATTTGATCCAGTTATTGATTCTAAAATAATTTTAATTTTAAACTATAAATTAATTTAGATATTACAATATTTTTAGTAACTAAAATATTGATAATTAATATTAAAGATCAATTTAAATTATAATTTAATAATTAATCATAACTTTATAACTTTTTATTTATTATAGAGATTATTGTAGATATTAATAATTTTTAGTTTATAAAATAATATTAAAATTAATAATGATTAATTAATTTTTGTTTTTAAATTATTTATTATTTAATAATTTTCAGGTAGTGTTAATCGATGTAAATACCATTTTAAATCACTTTTAAATTTTATACATACCATTTTAACATTTTTTTAATCCTACCGTATGATTAGTACGAAGATTTAACTTACTGAAATTTAATCGAGTGATTGTTGACGGTTAACTTTTTGTTATATAGCTATTTAGATTAAGATCCGATTTTAAATTAAATGAATAAAAAATATTTTCCTTGAAAAATATTTATAGAAAAATTTAAAATTATTTTTTTATTTATTTTAAGAATCTATTTTTCTAAATTTAGATTTTTATACTTTTTAAAATTCAAAATTAATCGTTCATAATTTTAAAAGTCAAGTTTAACTTTTAAGCAAATAGTAACAAGTAGACCAAGACTGATAGATCATTCAAAATTTCGATCTAGATTAGTTATTTGGTTTTCTATACATGATTTTTTTTTCATTTTTGTAAAATAAGAGTTTTATATTTCATTTGTCTTAATAAACTTGATAATAATATTCTTTTAGTGATCTAAACAAACGAAGGTATTTTCTAGTTTGAAGTTTTTAAAAGTTCATTCATTGAGATGGGAAGTTTTTTTTAGTAGTTTGGAATTGTTTTTCTTGCAAAACAAGTTAGCTTTAGTGATTGGATGATTAACAACCAAATAAGCCCTACCATTTTGCTCTTCTTAAACTACCGTGTATAAGTTAAAAATACACATTTGAATCATAATTTTGCATGGAATAGAAAAGCTTGTTTGAAATTGAATCATAATTTTGCATGGAATAGAAAAGCTTGTTTGAAATTGCTCTTCTTTGTGAGTTCGTTAAGAGGTTATTTCCTTACTATTGAGTCTTATCTCAGTTTTTCAAATTTAAGTGGTGATTTTTCTCTCTTTAAAGCGATGCATTCTTCATCTTCTATGTCTTCTATTTTTTTTTCTTTATGTTTTAGGAATCAAACTTCGTGTTCAATGGAGAGATTTGAAGAGCCTAATTTATTCTTGATTTTCTAACTTGCCACATCCATAAAATTCAAATTCTGAATATCCTTCATTACATTTTTATGTTTAGAGTTATTTTTATTTCATTTTCTATTTCTAAACGAATTAAATCCATATAAACATCATAAATGTGTGTTTTAATTTATTAAAAATTATTTTAAAACAAAATCAACGTCAATTTGATTTTTTTAATCATATTTGATAAATCCTAATTCATAATTCACAATATTGAACCTTATCAATGTTGCAAGGTCATATTCTATATCAATATATAATAATGAATTTTGTAATTATTTTACAATGTTATTAGATGTTTGAAATTGTTTTAATAAGTTACTACTCATATAGGTTGATTTGAAAAACACTTTGTATTTACTATAAAAAAAATATTTTTTTATATGCATCACTTGAGTGTCAAGTTGGTCAAGCAACACTCATGTAATGAAATTTATTGCATGCGCTAAATATTGTTGCTCAAGCACCACATTTGTTGCGTAATTGATATCTTGTTGCTCAAGTGACTTATATAATTTCTCAAGCAATAAACAAAATTTGATATGCATTGTGCATCTTGGCAACTTGCGAAGCAAGTCATGTCACTCAAGTGATGGTATGGCAGAAGATTTGAGGTTTGAGGTTTCACATACTTTATCTCTCTTCAAGAACTAGTATTGCTTTGGCAACTTATAATTGCTCAAGAGATTATGAGACAAGATTTAGAAATAGATTTTTTTGCTATTATGATGAAATATTCTTACTAGGCCACAAATGTGCTTTAACCAAAATCGTTCTATTAATGTTAGATGATGATGAGCCACCTAAACCACCTAGACCACCAAATCCTCCACCCAAGCCTTTCTCCTTACCTTCATCCTTAGATTCAAATCCCATCCACTTCCAACTTTCTCCTTAAGTACTCCTAGGACAACCATCTTCTAAATCCCTCAAATTCAAAGGCATTATTTTGGGCCTACCTATCACTATTCTCATTGACATAGGTGGCTTTTTTGTATTCCAGGGTACTTTTGAATTCAAAATTGTAAAAATGAATCTGTTGAATTTTTTTTGTAAAATAGGAACAAGTCGTCAAAGTGGAGGAAGACATTATAGATGAAGTCATCTTCCACCATATCGGTTTCCTTTTTTAATAAAAAAAAAATGAAGACATCATCTTGAAAGCTGATTTCTATTGAGTGAAAAAGTGAAGTCATTATCTTGCATAACGACTTCACTTTTTATTTTTTTACATTGGCATTTTGATTCACCAATGTGAGGTTGCTTTGATTCATGTATGTTGCAGCTGAGTTTTCCACCCAAGTTCCACATCGCCTGGGTGTTTGAGTGCATAGTGAGCATGCCTCTATATATAGAGATCCTATCCCCTTGTAACTAGCAATTTTGATGAATGCATTCAATGTTGAATTGCTTTTAAGCTTTTTCCCCTTGCCTTTAAAGTTCACTTAAAATGAGATTCTTTCTCTTAGGGTTTGTCTCATTTATGAGCCCTCCAAGTTCCTAATTAGAACTTGGGAAAGTCCATTTTGATATCTTCCACTACATTTGTTCGTGAGTTTTTTAGGCTCTCTTATGATTGTTGCCCTGAACATCTTTATCAACAATCATCAGGAGCATTAATACCTTCTACATTAAACATACCTTCATTGTATTGTTTTACGAGTGATCAGTCGCGTATTTGATTTTGCCTCCTCCGCTGGATCAAATATTGGTACAATACCAACCATCACTACACCATCCACCTGCCTCATTTCCAAGTTGTTTATGGTCGCCCACCACCCGCACTTCACAACTATCTCACATCGGTAATGTATAAAACTCGAATACAAAACAGACATACGACTAAATTAAAAAAACATAGGTCCCGAGATAGGACGCCTAGACGCCTATATACATATTAGTTTCAAACTTTCAACTTTCAACTAACACATTGTCAATTAATATAAAAATTAATCAAGTATATCTATCTAATATCTAAAATAATGAAAAATAGTGATCAATTAAAAAACATACTCTTTAAACATATGTAACAAATTAAAAATTATATAATCTAGCATGAGTCCACCTTGGGAGATCAACAAAAATGCTTATCACCGGGTGACCTTCAAATGAGTACAAAAAGAATCCGAGTACACAATACACACCTCAAGATATTTTGCAAAACCTCAAAAAGGATGAGGACTACCACGCTTGAAACAAAAATATGAAAGAAAAAAAAAACTAAGTTTTCCTACCCTTTCTTCTGTTTGAAACTACAACCCATCCATCGTCTGCTTCGCCTGAAACATTCTGTCGGGGCTCATTAACTGAATTATTGTTTGAATAAGATCTTGGAATCTCCGTACTCATGCTTGAAGAGTTACCATCTACAATCATGGTTTCATCATCACCATTTTCGTCACTGTCATCTTCACCATCATTTATAATCTAAAACATAAAAAAAAAATACAGTCTAACATTATTACTGCATTCAAATTCAACGAAAGTGGAAGATCATCCGATTGTTATTTGGCTACTATATAAGGGGAAATGAAAACGCTTAACGTTATTAATGCATTCAAATTCGAGACAAGAGGAAAATAATAGAATTGTTTCCTGGTTGTACATAAAAAAAGTAAGGAGAAATATGTACAGATCAAGTAAAAGCATGCTATGTAAACATATGTAGCAAATTGAAAATTATATAATCTAGTCCCAATCCACCTTGGGAGATCAACAAAAAAGTTCTCCCATTTATTTTGGACGAGCCTATAGAAGTAAGTAGGTTAGGAACTGATTAAGGTGAGAAGAAAATTGTGAAAAACAAGAAGTGGGATTAAAAGAAAAGAAAATCATAACTCTCATCAGATTTATCAACTTCACACTTCAAAATATCTCAAATATAACTCCAAAATATTTCAAATATAGAGTAATATAATAATTATTCAGGACATATTTACTTTCTTTGAATACTTCCCATTATTCCAACTTCTAAGTCATGAACCAAGAAAACAAGGAATGAAAACAAGAACAACCCAAATAAATACACAAAATTAGTGGCCACTCCAGTAACTATAGCAAAGTTTTCAAGACTTGAATTGAAAGGTAGTGTGAGACGAAAGTAGATGCTAAATAACATTTTGCATTGAGGCACACAACACTTATGACTTGATATTTGTGAATAATACCCATCATGTACAAATTGAAAGACCCTAAATTAAACTAGCATAGAAACCTGTAAACCTTGTCATTTCTTCTTACATTTAACACATTCAAGAAAAACATGTTTTGCAAGCATTGTTCAGATTAAATCAAGTGTTCATTGTCCCCAACAAAACCACGAAATGCAATGAGGACTTGGTTAAAATAAAAACGCAAACTTGGCATTTCATTTAATCTGTACATGTTTAAATTAACTTATTTTTAAATAATGGGTTTTAATAAAAAAGCTTGTTGAATGAATTTCAAAAAGAATCATGATCAAAATCATATTTGGAACAATATCCAACTAGGTCTCTTAGAGACACACCTCTTTGTAAAAGCATATCCCAAACAACCAGAAATTAAAAAAATAACATTATTCAAGCATTTCTCTTTGAAGCATTAACTAAGAATTACACATCTTACACAAAGGCTAAATGGTTAATTTTACCATATAAAATGAGTAAAATGCCTGAAAATTATTTATATACAGACTTCAGTACATTATATAAAATTAAACCTCATACCCCTGCTAACCTTAACAAACAATCTGATTTAATACATTTTTTAAATGATCAAGTTACATGCAATCGCTGGTTTCGGGAAAAGGACTTCAAAACAAAAATAAAAAAATCTCCAGATTTCCAAGTCTTTTAAAGGAGAACGAACAGTTTGAAGATAAAAGGTAGGAAACTATAGCCGGTGAAATGCAAATGGAGAGGTAATCATATAAATACAAAAAATTAGTGGCTGCTCCAGTGACTATAGCAAGGTTTTCAAGACTTGAAATTGAAAGGTGGTGTGAGAGGAAAAAATAGATGCACTAGATGACATTTTGCATTGAAGCACACAATAGTTATGACTTGATATTTGTGAATATAATATTAAAAGAATATAAAAATTAAACCAGTATAGAACCCTATAAATATGATATTAAAAAAATAGTAAAATTAAACCAGTATAGAACCCTACGTACCTGCGCTGTCTGAGGACGAGCTGCTTGCTCGAGATTGGCTTTCCTGAGCTCTTCGAAAGAACTAAAATTTCCGTCCAAGAATTCTTCATGCATAACCATTAATTTCTCAGCTACCTATATAATCATAAAAATAAAATAAGAACAAGTGAAGTTATCAAAAAAAACAAACTACAAAAAGAAAATGTATACCTCTTCAATGCTGCCATCTTCGACCTCCACATTGAGAGAAAGCATACCTTGATCCAATATGTCTTCTAAGTCATCAATGTAAAGTGGCTCTGGAACACATCCACCAAAAAAATTAAAACAGAGTTTCCGATCCACAGAATTGAATCATCTTTTGTTGCGTCAATTGATATACCTTTGAATTGAGTAAACCATACCTTTGAATTGAGTGAACCACGAAAGAATATCCGTGACAAGTTGATCAGCTTTGACAAGGGACTCACGGCCACCCCATTCGTTCTCGATAGCTGTTCGAAGAGCAGACCAGCGAAAAAGGAGTAATCCAATTCCTTCACAGAAAACTCCTATAGATTGTCCCTGTAACCTTCGAGCACCCTCCATATTTCACCACAACACAACAAACCCTATGTGTTGTGTTCGTATCTATATCCTGCAATTGGGCCTAGAAACATAAAACCAAATATACATAGTTTGGAAAATAGATAAGCAGCAATAAGAATTTAACGGCCATCTAAATACTTCAGACTAAATTGCCATGTAAAAAAAATAATTTCTTATTATAACAATTATATTCATAATTAATTATAACTAATTAAATGAGTGTAAAACACATTATGTTAGTTTAGTAGAATGAATTTATCATAATATAAACTAGTGTAAACACAGGCGCTATCGCGCCTGTGTGTACGCATTTTTTGAATTATATTAATAATTGATGATATTGTAATGTTATTAATTTAATAAACAAAATAAAAGTATATTTATAAAAAAT
>Ga0214543_1013181_pt1 | contig 10532 bp, 8 predicted proteins | sample CNSS2metaG_FD_160094 | JGI IMG/M metagenome (GOLD analysis project Ga0214543, IMG submission 160094) | Root nodule microbial communities from cowpea collected in UCLA plant growth center, Los Angeles, California, USA - CNSS2 | ecosystem: Host-associated > Plants > Roots > Nodule | place: USA...
ATATATATATATATATATATATATATATATATATATTTTGTGCATTTGCATAGGTTAAAAACTTGTTAATCTTTAGAATGTGTGATTTCATTTATGTGACTTTCACAAAAATATTTATGTATCTAATAATTCTTGAAAAATATTTATGTATCACAAAAATATATTTTTCGTTTTGATGTTTTTTGAACTTAAAATGGAAAACTAGTATTTTATAATTTTAAAGCGAAGTAATAAAAAAATGTCAGTTAATCTACAATTACATCTATCTATATTTTATATTATTAAATTTTATAATCTTGTTTACAAAAAATTAACTACAAAAAATTTAATAGAACACAGACCAAAAAAAAATTTAAACTTGATATAAGTGTAATTTGGCGTCTTATTAACTTATCACATCCACATTAAATTCAAAGTTAATAAAAAAAAAAAGGTAACAATATAATATGCAATCGACTCGCTTGTCTACTTTCATGAGGACATGAACCGATTAGTAAATGGTTTCTTCTTAAGATTATCCAAATAAGTCGAAGGTTTGGATGAGAATACAATAACCTGCAATTCCTAAATGTTATCGGTGCTGATTACACATACTTAAGAAAGAAATTTGTTAATAGTGCTTAATTGGTGACTTGAAAGAATCAAACGTTGTAGTAAAAGTTTACTTGATAGAAATCCTTGAGTTTGTGAAGATCTAATAGTAACCAAATCAAGCAATCAAAGTCATGGTTAGAAGTGACTCTTGGTCCACACAAAGAATAAGAAAAAACATGAAATAAAAAATAAAATAGATAAATAATCATCTAAGATTGAAAAACACGCTACCTTATTTAAAGATTAAGTGATATGGTAACTCAATACCAATATTCTTAAGAAAATATTATTTATTTATTCCTGAAATATATTAATTGTTTTAACTATAAGAGTTAAGAATTTTTTTCCTATTAATTATGAATGTTTAGTAGCTTTTGACAAATGAAATGCTTCAATTATGTTTTTAAAGAAAAAGAAAAACACAGTCTGTTCACATAAAACATATAGGTTAAACCATGTGAAACGAAACGAAGTTAACTTTTGTGTTTAGACGGGAATTTCAACAATTTAAAGAAATTGAAGTATATAATATTTAAATTATTTGTAATTAAATTTTTTTATTTTTTAAATATTTTGTTTGGATAAAATAATTAAAATATCTTACATTTCATTTTTTATTGATAAAATAATTGAATTTCTCTTTTAAGATAAAATTTCATTTTAAAAATATGTATTTTAAAATTTTTAAAATTAAAGTTTACAAAAATATTAAAATGTGGATAAAATTAAATTTAAATAATAAAGTAATATTTACCAATTTTATCTTTTTTTAGTATGAATATGTGTATCATGTGTAATGAATATAGGGTTTGGCCTTTGGTCACATGGGTGACAGTCAAAAGAATCCACAAGACTAAAAGGGTAATATAAGAAAAGTCCATGGGGACAAAAGAGTAAAGAAAGTCAAAATATTCAATCTGAGTCAAAGATCGGTCCAAGACAACATGGGTTGAAGATCGAGGTGAGATGGTTCAGGTTGAAAATTGAGTCCAAACAACTTTGGCTTAGGGTCGAGCCAAGTCAATCAGGCCGAAGAATTGAGCCAAGCTGAAAAACTAAGTTTGTCAGAGCTGGAGGTCCAACTAAGTCGGCCTAGACTAAAGATCAAGATAAGTCGGCTCAAGCCAAAGGTCAAGTTGAGTCAACTCGACCCGAAGATCGACCCAAGTCGATACGGACTTAGGGTTGGGTTGAGTTGACTTGGTTCGAAGGTTGAACAATGTCAGCTCAACTGAAGGTTGTAAAGAGATTATTGACCAAAGGTTAAGATGAGTTAGCTTAGTCGAATGTTAAGTTGAGTTAGTCTAGTTGAAGGTCGAGTTGAGTCAAAACGGGATGGGAATAACAATCCAAGTAAGAGGAGTTAAATAATTTTGTGATTTTTTTTTCTTTCACAATTATCTGTTGCATAATTGTGATTCTAACTTTTATTCTAAAACTATTATGATTTTGATATTATTATTACGAAAATTATTTTATTGGTATAAAGAAATATTTGGTACACTATGTTTGTGATATTATATGGTCTTTAATCAATATTATATGGTGCACAATAGTGGTAAGATATAAAATATGTAAATGTGGTTTATTCTTGATGAGTCCATCTTCAAGCTTGAAGTCCATAAGCAAGTGAGGGAGAACTCCATGGAGTGATGATGCACGGAAGCAAGAGAGAAATGAGAGGAAATGGTTCAACTATGGTGAGGGAAAGGTGCTCTCAAGTGAGGTTATGCCAACACTCAAGGAAACCACTAAGGGGAGCTCTAGCCTAAGTTAATTCACAAAGATAGAGTAATGTGGATGCATTTCAACAACATAACTCTACTAATTTCATGAATGAGTTTACAAGACCTAGAGCTCTCTATTTATAGGAGAAAAGGAGAGCTAGGTTGTCTAGAAAAAGGGAGGGGAAAATGGCCTAAAATGTTGTAATTGGAGCAAAAAAGAGAGCATGTGCAAGGTGTTACTTGCCACCTAAGAAATTCACATGCACCATGCTTGTAATTGCTACTTGGAAAAGCTTGTCCACCAAGTTTGGCGCAAATTAGGGTTAAAACCCTAGATGATATGAGCACCACTCCAAGGTCCAACCTAACTCTTCTTGGTCCAAAATACTTCTAAGGCCCATAAACCCTCCAAGGCCCAATACATGGCCTAAAGAAAATCCTATACTACTAGACCATAATACAAAGCCCAAAATTAAATCCTAACCTAATATTTACAATTACAGAGTTCTAGGTTAGGTCTTCACATCCTCCTTAGCCTAGATGAACCTTAACTTATGCCTGATATGCTCAAAGGAGGCCCATTCTTCTTGTATCCTCCTAGGAATAACTTTGGTGGTTTGCCCCTTGGCTAGATGTATCTCATCATCCCCTCCTTCTTGAGGAGGATTTAACCTCAAATCTGAAGTGTTTGCCTCATCATTAGTTCCACCTATAAAAGGAATTAAGTTAGTGACACTAAAGGTGGTATGAACTTCATATTCCCTAGGCAGCTCTAGCCTATAAGCATTATGGTTCACTCTCTTAAGAACTTTAAAGGGACCATCTCCCCGGGGACTAAGTTTGGATTTTATTTTCTTAGAAAACCTATCTTTGCTTAGATGAAGCCAAACCTAATCCCCTTCTACAAATATAACTTCTCTCCTCCCCTTATTATTGTATTTTCATACCTCTAAATTTGTTGCTCAATTTGTCTTTTAACCCTTTCATTCATTTTGTTTATAAAATTAGATTTTGCTATCCGTTCTTTATGAACAAATTCAAAAGATGTGGGAAGTGGTAGTTAATCCACCTAGTGAGAGGATTAAATACATAAATAGACTCAAAATGAGATACCTTAGTAATCCTATGAACTACTCTATTGTAAGCAAATTCAATATGGGAAAAATATTCATCCCAAAATTTGTGGTTTCCTTTCAAAATTGCCCTTAGCATAGTATAGATAAATTTATTGATAACTTTTGTCTTTCCATCAGTTTGGGTGATTCTATCAGGTATTATGGTGCGGGATATACCATGAAGCTTTACTACTTTTCTGTTAAGAAAGTAGTCAAGAGATCAGTATGGGTATAGTCAACCCTAAGTCGCCTCCTAACAAACACGAAATTGATTTTTGACAAATTAGTTCTTATAAAAATTATACAAAAGGGGTTAGTTAAATAATATTGGGAAAATTAATAGAAGAAGATAAAGATAAAAATATATTAAAAAAAATGGTAAAGAAAATAGATTGATTCCATTGCTTTTTCAAAATAGATCCATCATCGGTTATCGAAAAATTATTGCTCAATTAATTTGTTGGCGTTCTCTCTATTAACTAGAGTACATTCTCAATTAAAAGTAAGAACTTTGTAGATTAATCATAGTAAATTTAACCAAAGTACATTCTCAATTAAGTATTACTACGCCTAATCATATATTTTCTTTTACCTCTAATATCAAGTAAAAAGTTAATTAACCAAATTACATTCTTGATTAATTCTTGTTAAAGTTTTCAGCTTTAATCAAAGTGTATCCTCAATCATTGGCAAAAACCCATTTAATCACATGAAAGTTTCTAAATTTAATCAAAGTACATTTTCAATTAAAATTAGAAATCCTTGAATTCATGTGATTGATATGTTATGTAGATTTAACACCGTGCTAACTTGCTAAAATTAAAAATCATTAACTTTACTTGATTAAGATACAAAAGACATAGAAAGTTATAAATCAAAACAACAATCACATGAACAAACCAATTATTGCATTCTAACTTTAGAATCCATAATGAAATTACAGTGGAACCAACCCTTGAAACTTCACTCCATGAAATCAAAATAAAATAAAAATAGGAGAAGAATGGAGAGAGAACGAAATTAGGCCTCTGTAAAGGGATCCTAAACTCCAAAGTTCCGAGCTTGTTTTTTCTGCTTCCCCTTGGTCTCTTTATATATGACTTGGACTAGGCTTTTCTGTTGTTAAAATCTCTCAAATATCTCATAAATATCATTTATCTTTATAATTGTTATGAATATCTAAAAATATTTGGAGAGATATAGCCAATTTAAAAATATTTGACAAATATAGTTAGTTGACAATTTATGATATAATTAAATAAATTAATTACTTAAAGATATATGATAAATTGTCACCAACTAATATTTGCATTAAGTTTTCAAATGAGCCATTTGCAATCTTTTCCAATTATCTTTTAAATAATCCAATATCTTCAAGAAATATTTGTTTGTTGTGGAGATCTAAAAAGATTTAAGAAGATCTTGCCATATTTAAGAAGATGTGGTAGTTATTATCTTTTGATATTTTATGATATAATTAAATAAGATAATTATTTAAAAATATCAAATAAAATATCTAAAGACATATTTTCCCTAAATTATCTTTTATCATAAATATTTATGAATTTTCAAAGTCCCTTTCCTAAAAAAGATAGAGAAAACCGCAAGGTCCAATTTTTTGTCGCTTGTTCCCTCTTCTTAGCTTAGCCAAACTTCTTCAGGTTTTCAAGCTTTTCTTGCTTCTTCATGTAATGCTTGGCTTGAATTTTTGTGATTTTGATAATTTTCTATTCTCGGATTTATCTTTAAGGCGTCATGAAACTTTAATCAATTTATTTCCACACCTCTATGAGCTCAACTTAGTTGCAACTGCATTAACACACCTCAAAATATCTAAAGAACATTTATGCAACTAAAACGCTATTTTTAACATGTTTTTGGATCTCATGCTCAATAAACCCAATTATAAGAAATCCAAATTAAATCAATCTTTTAAGAACAAAATTCTTAAAAAATCCAGAATTAAACATTAAATTAGGGCATAAATATGAACTCATCATTGACTCTATTAGATACTATGATGCGTGGTATAGCATGAAGCTTTACTACATCTCTAAAGAACAACCTAGCAATGTTGCTAGCATCATCAACTTTGTGGTAGGGTATAAAATGTGCCAATTTGCTAAAATGATCAACCACCACAAAAATGGAATCACCTCCCATTTGGGTTATTAGGAGTCCTAGGAAAAGAATTCATATTGATATCCTCCTAAGGGGCTAAAGCAACAAGCAAGGGGATATAAAGTCCATGAGGTATTGTTATGCATTTTGATTGTAAACAAGAGATACATCTATGACTTTGGAAATTTTTACTCATATGGGGCCAAAAGAAGTTTTCTTTTATTAGACCTAAGGTTTTTTCTACCCTAAAGCGACCCATTAATCCCCCTTCATGTGTTTCTTGAAATAGGAACTTTCTTTGTAAACCTTGGGGAATACAAATTTTTCCTTCTTTAAAAAATTACCCATCATTCACATAGAAATCCCCTTGATCTCTTTCAAGACTTCAACATAGGTGGATGAAAACTCAAAATCTTTAGCATATATTTTTGGAATGTGATTAAATCAAAGAATTTTGGCTCCCAATTTTGAAAAAAAGGTATGCCTTATAAACAAAGTATCACCTACCACATTTCTTTTGCCTTTCTTGTTTTTTATCACATAAGAAAATTGTTCCAAGAATTCCATCCATTTAGCATGTCTCTTATTAAGCTTGTGTTGACCCTTCAAGTATTTAAGCGACTCATGGTTACCATAAATGACAAACTCCTTGGACAATAGATATTGTTCCCAACACCTACAACATATAAATCTTTATTATAGGTGGGATAATTGAGGGAGAAACCATTAAGTTTTTCATTGAAGTAAGCAATTGAGTGACCTCTTTGCAACAACACAACACCTACACCTACACCCGATGCATCACATTCTAGTTCAAAAGTTTTTGAAAAGTCTGGTGAGGGTAGAATGGGTGCATTAATGAGTTTTTCTTTGAGTTGCTAAAAAGCAGACTCTTATTTTTTACCCTAATCAAATGACATATATTTCTTGACTAACTCATTAAGGGGTGAAGCCAAAGTAGAGAAGTTAGGAACAAATCTCCTATAAAAACTTGTCAATCCATGGAAGCTCCTAACTCTCCAATATTTTTAGGAGTAGGTCATTCTTGGATGGCCTTGACTTTCTTGGGGTCAACATGAACCCCATTTTGTTTAACAATGAACCTTAAGAAGCTTATGTTGGATGCTTCAGCTGGAGGAAATATCAAGTGGAAGACATCGGAGGAAGCCTACGAGTTAGTAGAGAACATGACAGCTAGTGACAATGACACTTATAATGAGAGAACCCATTTGCAAAAGAAAGGTGTCTTAGAGCTTCAATCCCAAGATGCCTTGCTAGCTCAAAACAAAATCATGACCCAATAACTTGAAACTCTCATGAAGAAACTTTCTCAACTTCCTCAAGAACCAAAATGCGTCTCTAGCTCAATATCAACCAGGGCAAGGCTGTGAATTATATGGGGAAATCCATTCTATTGGACAATGTGCCATACAAAGAACATCTTAGGAGGAAGTTAGCTATATGAGTAATCAGGGCCATTAAGGAAATTTTAATCAAGGATGGAGGCCACACCAAAACATGGGTCAATCGGGACCTTCTAACATTACAAAAATTATAGGTTAAAATACCTTTTTGATCTCAATTTTCGTCAAATTTTGTCAAATAAGTCATAATTTTGGTTGTGTTCAAATAGGTCCGAATTTTTGTCAATTTTGTTCAATTGGGTCCTTTTTTGCTAACACCGTTTAAATCATTAACGACCATGAATAGTGATTGCCACGTGTCACTTCGTGGTTTTTTTGATTTTTTTGATTTTTTTTGAATTTTTTTGAATTTTTTTTTTGAATTTTTTAAAAATGTCCACGTGTCAACCCAACAACGTGCCACATGTCAAAGTCAATGTTTTATATTCAATTTGGTCCCTATATTTGTTATTTTTGTTCAATTTAGTCCCAATTTTTGTTAACATGAACCAATTTGGTCCCTCTCCAAATTGAAACCAAATTTAATTTTTATATTAAAATTCACATTTTTATTAAATATTTTTATATAATATACTAAAATTCACATCATTATAACTTTGATATAAAAATTAAATTTGGTCACATCTTCGATAGAGACAAAATTGGTCAATTTTAAACAAAATTGGGACTAAATTGAACAAAAATAACAAATATAGGGACCAAATTGAATTTATAACATTGACTTTGACATATGGCACGCTATTGGGTTGACACGTGGACATTAAAAAAAAAAAACTACGAAGTGACATATGGCAGTCAATGTTCATGGCCGTTAATGATTTAAACGGTGTTAGCAAAAAAATATCCAATTGAACAAAATTGATGAATGTAACACCCAATTTAAATAATAACATAGTAAATGGAATATTACACAGAATAATATAAGGAGCCAAGATGAGGAGTATGAAATCACTCCTTAAAGATACCCAAGGTACTTAAAATGGAATCCTGAGGCTTACCACGATGCCAATACAAGACAGGGTACAAAGTTTAATAGTAATCAAATTAAGATTTAAAAGACAAGTCAATACATGGGCCATAGCCCTAAAAGGAAAGCCCAAATAAGCGAAATCCAGCCCAGGCGAGCTATACAGCGGAGTCACCATTCCCCTGTTGACCACAAGGATTTCTCCCATATGCTCACATCAATAAATTGATGATCATTGCAAAAAGAGAAAACCACACAAACAGAACATGCAACAAACAAAAGGGTAAGCTAGAATCGAAAACAGTTTATCATACAATTACATACAATTTCGCAGTCCACGATGCAAATGTCAACCAATCATGTTCTAACTTGCACTCAATATACTAAGACTCAAACGCGACTCGTCCGGATACATATAATTAGTCGGATTCAGCAGATGCTTATACTTGTGGTGGTCTTTACTACTCTACCAATCTGCTCTACCGAGCTAATTGTTCCAATGTTTGACCCTCCACACACAAGGTTAGCCCTTAATGGGTTCCAGGCCTCCTACTACTCTCACCACTCGAGTCAGTACGCTCTATGAGAGACTAACTGACTCTTTAGAGTGTCAGGATGCAATCCTTACCTTGAATCCTTACTAAATTATAGAAATGGGACACCACCATGAACTCCCACTAACAGGGGTCATGGAATTACGTCCCGACCAACTGAGGCACCACCATGAGGTCTCACCTAGAGCTTCATGGAATTACGCCCTAACCAATGAGGCACCACCACAAAACTATCATGGAATTACGCCATAACCACATACAAATCATGTTTCACCAACAAAGAGTGTACTTGTCATGCATACCAAACTCATGCCAACACTTATAACCAACCTTCATTCATATTTCATGCCAAAATCATACAAAACTCATCATATTCAGCCCATGAACCATTCCATACATGCAATATCACTCAAAACATGCTTTAATACAGTAATCCAACTAAACATGTGACATTCATCCAAGAGCAGAGAAATAAACAGGACATAACTCATTCTCGCCCAACTGCTCGCTCAAGCAGAAAGATCTCGCTCAGGCGGGTCTCTCGCTTAGGCGAGCTCTTTTCGCCTAAGCGAGAGCTCGACAAACAGGAACAGTAGCCTTCTGCACTTTCTCGCTTAGGCGAGCCTTCCTCGCTTGAGCGAGGCCACCACTCGCCCGAAGGTGAGGTCCCTCGCCTGGGCCACAACTGCAGCGACATGCCTCAAACCCTCACGCGTTCTCGCTTAGGCGAGCCCTTCTCGCCTAAGCGAGGTAGTACCTCGCTCAAAACGAGAGCTCTCCGCCTGAGCGAGAGCTCGAGTGTGAACCTAGGCCTGTTTCTGCGAGTCTCGCCTAGGCGAGACAGGCTCGCTTGGGCGAAAACGACAGATCTCGCCATTGTTCTTCCTGTAACAGCCACACATTCACACCCAAACAGCCATACAACATTATCCATACATTAACAGTCGTTGCAACAGTCACGCATACAACTTCCTATATCAAAAGAAAAAATTTAAGTTAAAATCCTTTAAACAACAGAAATGAAATAAAGTTATTCCTCAAAACTTGCTTTCATACCTTCTTCATTGATGGGATTTTAAACAAACTTTTTACTAAACATTTATATACAAAATGTTCAGCATCAGTATATTGGAACCATAGATCGATTTTCTAAAGAAACATGATTCTTGACAACATAGACTCCATTATCTCTTCTTCGATATTGTGGAAATCCATCTTCTGAAATAGTTGTACTACTCTGAAATTTTTTAGGAAAAAACCGTGAGCATTTACCATTCTTCATGCAAGGAAGGAATTTATTTACTACTCCACAAGGACCATGAATCATATATTTCTTCACACATTGATGTAGTTTTGGATTTTCTATTGGGCACAAAATTTCAGCTGATATAACTTTATCAATATCATCAGCGGTTGGATATTTGTCATTCTGGTGCAAAAAAAGAAGCAGATGAGCATGAGGTAGACCACGCTTTTGGAATTCAATAGTATACATGTCTGCATTGTAAATTCATTCGATTAGTATATCAACGAACAAAAATATTTTTAGGTAATCAAATAATAGGAATAAAAAGATATACATCCAATGACCATGCCCAACAAATGATTCTTCGTAAGATCTGTTAGAAGATGATCAAATTTGATTCGAAAAACCCTTGCAATTAAGTCTGGTCTATCAGATGTAGCTAAATTTTGTTGTGATACAATTCTGTGTATTTAAGGCCACTTCGGATTGCATGTAAAAGTAACAAACAAATATGGAAAACCAACATGACTGCAAATTGCCATTCCATCAAAATAAAGTTGTTCCATAAATCGTGTCCCACCAACAAAAGTAGAAGGTAGTACAACTCTTTTGCCTTTCGTAGATCCTTCTTCTTGGGTAGTTGATTTTGATTGGAACAGGTTATCGTACTTGTCCACTCTAAGCTTCGATTGGTTGTTTCTTATGAATGATAACCTTTCAGACTCTAGCATAGTATATCCATCAACAACAAATTGTTGGAACAATCGCCTAGATCTTAGTAGTG
>Ga0214543_1013183_pt1 | contig 10531 bp, 8 predicted proteins | sample CNSS2metaG_FD_160094 | JGI IMG/M metagenome (GOLD analysis project Ga0214543, IMG submission 160094) | Root nodule microbial communities from cowpea collected in UCLA plant growth center, Los Angeles, California, USA - CNSS2 | ecosystem: Host-associated > Plants > Roots > Nodule | place: USA...
TTTGTTAAATTGCTTGATGAATTTGAGGTACAGGGAGAATTCTTCTATTTCTGATCACTTAAATGAGTTTCAAGGGCTCCTAGATCAATTGTCAGGAATGGGCATAAAGTTTGATGACGAAGTTATGAGATTATGGTTGCTTAATACTCTACTAGAGTCTTGGGAGGTATTTCGGGTTTCAATTACGAACTCTACCTCGAATGGTGTTGTTTCTTTTCAGATGGCAAAAAGCGGTGCTCTTAATGAAGAGATGAGAAGGAAGGCACATGGTTCTTCATCTCAGTTTGAGATGCTTGTTACAGAAGCTAGGGGGAGAAGTCATAAAAAGGAACATAAAGGTGGTAGAGAAGAGTAGGAGCAAGTCCAAGTCAAGATACAAGAATTTAGAGTGCCATTTTTGTCATAAAACTGGGCACATTCAGAAATACTGTTTTAAGTGGAAAAAGAAGAACAAAGACAAGAAGGGAAAGCAAAGAGAGAATGACCATGATGAGAAAGTGGAGCACTATATAAGAATAAAGACCCATAAACCCATTTCCTTAAGGTTTTGGGTTGAGAGTGGTGTAAGTGTCTTATGTGGTTAGGCTCATATCTCATTGGTGTTGTTCTCCCCAGTGAAACCCCCTCTGTAATCCTAACGAGTGGTATCAGAGCCGATGGTTAAAACCGGCTTAGATGAGTGCAGTGTGGTCCTAGTATCGAAAGTCTTCCTGATAGTGTGGGTCAGGTAAGCATGTTCCGTTAAGAAAAAATGGCGGTACAGAAAAGGGCAGAAAAGGAGTACTGTGGTTGGGAATGCTTCCGCTAGAGGGGGAGTATACCAATGTGGTTGAAGGGACTCACCCTTGAGGGGGAGATTGTTAGGAATCCAAGTGTGAGTCTAAGTCCCACATTGACTAGAAATGAGAAAGTAGAGCACTATATAAGGATAAAGACCTATAAACCCATTGCCTTAAGGTTTTGGGTTGAGAGTGATGTCAGTGTCTTATGTGGTTAATCAAATGAGAGATATTCTTGGAAACTAATCATAAGACCATACATTAATTGATTTGTATTAAATTTATCTTATATAAATTATATTTTCCATAACCTCATATCAAATATTTATAAACTAAATGACTAATTTATAACATATATAACTTGCTTTACTTTTCTTAAAGTTAATTTAGAGTTCGTTTTCACCCCTTTCTAAATTTAATGCTACCAAATTTTAAATGAAAAAATGATTTATGAACATTTTAATTTTGTCTATATTTATTATATACTTTTTTTTTCATCTTTCTCTTCTTATCATATTACATGACCTATAAATTTACCTTTTTTATTATTTTTCTAAATGTATTTTAAGTATTAATACACCTTTTTAGTAATCCATGAATCATTACTAATTTTAAATTTTGTTGACATAACGTTGATTTTCCATGCAAATAATGGTTTTGCTCCTAATATATGAAAAATAAGTTTAACGAGATGAGACAAAAATGAAATAAAATCTGAATTACTAATAGGTGAAAGAAAATCTATTATATTTGGTAGAGATGATAGAGAAAAAAAAGATAAGAAAAGAATTAGTGAAAGAAAAACAATATTTAAACTAAAAAAATGAGTATAAAGAAAAAATATTTTATTTAGTATCAATGTTTTTATTTATTATTATTATTAATATTATTTTTTTAATTATTTATTACTGTTATTATAATAAATAAAGTAATAGAACTAGAAAATATACTATAATATATTACAAAAAATCATTTTACTTGCCTAATCAATTATAAATATGCATGTGTCAAATTCTTTTCATTGGCAAAAAATACATTATTAAAAAAATATTTAAAACAACTCCAATCCATCATATATTCTAAACCACATTTACTTTACCTTTTCTTTAATATATGTAAATGCTTTGCGCATACATGTGGCCCAATAATACTAAATCTGCGCACTCCAACGTATTTACGAGACTCAAGACTCAAGACTCAAGACTCGCCCAATAACCCTGATTTCAAAAACGTGAAAGTCAAGTTACTCAAATTCCAACTTCGCTCACACTCCGCTGTGGTTTGTAAGCGCCTTCTTCCGGCACACCATTTGCACCCTTCAATTTTTTCGTCATCGTTTCAGTCTCCAAAACAGAATGTTGTGAAACAAGAAACAAGGTTTTAGAGAAATTGGAGATGAAGGGAGCAAGGAATATCAGATTCAGGTATTTTACAACACTAATGTTAAGAATTTTCGTGATGAAAATGGGATTGAAAACAATTTTAGGGTTTAGGGGGTGACAATTAAAACTGTTATTTGCATGCGTGTTTAGGTATTTTGTTGGATGCGCTGTTCCGATTCTGTGTTGGACAAATCATTTAAAGGTGCAAAAAATGAAAAAAAAAAAAACGATTTTATTGTGACGTAATAATAATGATCATGAGAATTTGTAATCTGAAGACAAGAATAAAAGATCAGTATAACGCAGCCGGGTCGAGTGGAGAGTCTGTTCACTCGCGATTCCAAAATCTCTGCGACAGGGAAGACTCTCTCAGATTGCTTGATGTAATTTGAACGATTTATTTGCCTTGTACTCTGCGCCAATGCATATGTGAGTGGAATTATAATTGTTCTGTTTTTGGATGTAATGTCTCCCATACACGTTCCACTGGATTTATTAATCTTGTTTTGGATTGGTCTCAGAAGAGTGTTTCTGTCCAATAAATGGATTTATACAGATTCTCCTGCTCAAACGAGGGAAAAGAACTGGAAAAAATTGTTTTCAATGTCACATTTTGGTAGAAAATGCAGTATATTAGAAAGTCAATAGAGATCCCATGATGCAAGTACTCAAAAAACTTTATAGTGGCGAGAGCTTTTCAATGCCATATATTTAACGATATATACAGGGCAAAACTTGCAATCTAATCTGTTCATGGTGATGATTCTGAACATGCAGCAGTATGTAACTTGCAAGTGTTATATATAGATATAGTCTTTCTCTTTAAAACAAAGAATTATACAGTCAAATGCATTGCATGCCAAGACCACGTTGGTAAAAACAAACACACGTGCAAGTTAATTATGATTTGATTTTTTATTGTTTAGGTGAAGTTTACTTCCCTGTTTACTGTGTATGATCTTGAATGAGATATTTGTTTTTTAACAAACTTTTGTTGTACGTGGGACAGGGTTTCAAGATTTAAAAAATGGAAGCTTATTGTTAGAAATGTTCCTTTCAAGGTTTGAGACACAAAATTAAAAAACTTGAAATAAATATTTTTGGATACCTTGACTTCTGATTAGTTGAATTAAATAAATATTTCAAATTTATTTTTGAAATAAACCATAGGGATGCATGTAAAACATACAGAAATAAGAGATAAGTTTTCATCGGTTGGATTACTGTGGGACGTATTTATTCCACAAAAGTCAGACACAGGGTAAATTTATTAGCCAAATGTATGAACTGTTACCAAGTCTTTATTTTATTTGCCTACTATTTGTGTTCTAAAATAACCTGCATGTAAGCTTCATGTTTCTTTTCAGGCCCTTCAATAGCTGAATGGATCAATTTAGCAAAACGAGTCATAGCTGTTGATTGAGCTGATCCAAATAAGATATTTAGTAGTGATACTAATGATACTTATGCATCAGAGAAAGGTAATTTTTATCTTCAGTGAAAATGGTACTTTTCATCAGCCACTATTATTTTCTATATTTGAAAATGAATGAAGTCGTGCAATTTTTCATATTTTGTCTAGAGCTTATTCATCTAAATTAAAAATCTATTTTTTTTTTGCTTGCCCTGCATTGTTTAATACATGTGATAGGTGGATTGCTTAATCAGGTGAAGTGTCTTTCGGCTTTTTAGTGCAGAAATTTATACTTATTCAAAGCACTATGTTATTATCAATTATTTAATAGTACTATTTTATGAGGTATAAAAATATTATTATTTGAAAAACTTCTTGCCAGCAGCCCTTACTGTGAAATGAGTGATTATAAGAGGGGTTAGCAAATTGGTTGATGGTTTGTTCTTGAATTTGGGCTTATACTGATTTAAAAAAGTTGGCAATTGTTTTTTCTTTCTGAATATAGTCTTTGCTAGGAAAAAACCATCATCGAATAATGGCATATTTCACGGATGAAAAATCTTAGTCAAACTATTACCTAAACTTCAGGACCACAATTTTTTCACTTTAGAAAACTTTGTAAATTGTTGTCTAAGATGTGTAGTGAGATAAAAAACCAAACATTCATTGCTGCACAAGACTTAAGGGGGGCCACCACTTCTGAATACCTATCGCGCTTCCTTCATACACTTTCTATACATCTTCTTTATAGATTTCTCTTTCAAAATAGGTTAACATTTGGCACCTTTATGTTATCATGGCATAAGAAGGTTTTCTACGTTTTTATTGTTGATAGTTATAATTGATTGCACATTTTTTTTTTTAGCATTTAGAAATTCATATAAGGAGGTTTTGTATTCAGCAAATAGGTAGAAATGTATTTTTATTTGGTATACGTAATTTTTTCCCTTCTACTTTTGAGTATTTTAAGCAAATTCAGGAATTAGCAAGGTCCTCTTCCTACATATGCTAATTTCCAAGTTTTCTTAACATACTTAAAGTAGAAAAGGAAAGAAATTATACATATTGAATAGAAATATGTTTTTACTTATTATTCTATTACGTCTTTTGAATACAAAACCTTTTTATATAAAATTTTAAATGCTAAATAAATAATGATTTACAATCAATTATAACTATAAACATAACAAAAATATAAGGACAAAGAATTTTTTTTTATTATAGCTTCCTATATTTAAGTTTGTTATTTTCAACACACCCTTTCAAATTTGATTATTTTATCTTGATGTTGGTCGTTTGATTCCAAAGATTGTTTTTCTCAAACAAATTGGTCTTCAATGGTTTAGTCATGATATTTGCAACTTGCTCTTCATACTTGTAGAATTGGAGCTTAACTTCTTCTTGCTTGATCAGTTCCCTATTGTAATGATAACGAATGTCTATTTGTTTGCTCGGCCCATGCAACATAGGGTTTTTGGCTAATGCCATAGCAAATTGGTTATCACAATGAATAGTTATCAGATCAACTTGAATATTTTTTTAAATATTCTAATATCCTACGTAGCCAAATTGCTTGTCATGTTGTAGATGCTGCTACAATATATTCTGCTTCTGGTATTGATAGAGCCATCACCTGTTGCTTCTTAAAAGACCATGATATAACTTCATTTCCTAAATAGAATACATATCCCGAAGTGCTTCTACGAGTTTCAATATCATCGGCCCAATAACTATCCGTATAACCTACTAAATTGTAGGCATTTGAGTAAGTATAAAAGAGTCCATGATCTCGAGTTCCATTAAGATAAGGAAGAATCCTTTTAGCTGCTTGTGTGACTAATATGGTTTCTCCATGAAACAACTTATTAGTCTAACCCCATAAATAATGTCAGGTCTAGTGGATGTCAAATAGCAAAGACTACCCATTATACTTCTGAAGTAAGTTTGATCCACAAATTCTCCACTACCAACTCTCTTCATCACCATGCGTTCTACAATTGGAGTTTGAATTAGGGAAAATGCATCCATCTTGAAAATTTTTAAGATATCAATGGTATATTTCCTTTGTGAAACAAAAATACCATCATTACTTTGTTGTACTTCAATGCCAAGAAAGTATGACATAAGTCTCATGTTTGTCATCTCAAATTATTGTGTCATGACCTTGAATTCAACAAACATTTTCTCACTATTCTCAGCGAAAATCAGGTCATCTACATACAAACATAAGGTCAAAAGCTCACCATTTGTCTTATGTGTGATATATCACGTATGCTTATGATTACATTTATGAAAACCATCCTCCAATTAGTATGTGTCAATGCGAGAGTACCAAGCACGTGGTGCTTATTTTAACCCATACAAGGCTTTTTTAAAGTGGTAAACTTTCTTCTCATCTCCTTTCTTTCTAAAGCCAAGTGGTTGCTCAACATATAATTCTTCTTGAAGTACACCATTCATAATTGTTGACTTTACATTCATTTGATAGATGTTCCATTTGATGGATGTTCCATTTGTTTTGACCTACAAGAGATGAAATCATTTGCATAGTATCCATTCTTTAAACTGGTGCAAATACCTCAAAATAATCAAGTCTCGACTTTTGTTAGCAACCCTTTACTATTAATCTTGTTTCATAACGATCTACCCTACCATCGGGTTTATACTCTATCTTGTACACCCATTTGGCTCCTATCAGCTTCTTTCCAACTAGATGGGTAGTAAGCTCTTAAGTCTCATTTTTTTCTATTGAGTGATATCTTCTTTCATGGCTTGGATCTACTTTTCATCTGCTACTTCATCTTGAAATGAAACTGGATCACAATTTACAAATATACAAAATCTTGCTTAAAGAATCTTCATTCAAATCATTTTCGTCGTCGTCTCTTCCCAACACATAATCTTGCAATTATGCTAGTTGCACATGTTCATCAAATATTTGTGATTAATCATGGCAATCAACACTTCCGCTTCCAAAATTAAATGGAGAAAATTATGATAATTGGGCAGTCCATTTGAAGGTATATTTCCACTCTTAAGATTTGTGGGATTTGGTGGAAAAAGGCTTTGCAGATGTTATAAAAAAAGAATGAAGCAACAAATTGATCCTAACTTTGACCAAGCTTTGCAAAGCAAGACGAATTTCACCAATCGTGGTGGATACCAAGGTGGTCAAGGTCGTGGACTTGGTCGTAATCGAGGAAGGGTAGTTTTGTATCACATAGGGACAAAATTGGTGAGAGTAGTTATTTAGGTGGAAGATCAAAATTCAAATGTGACAAGTCCAAAGTGGATTATTATAAATATTAGCAATTCAACCATTATGCATCAGAATGCCAAACCAAATTACAAAAAGAACATGGAGAACATGCAAATGTACTTGAAACTGAAGAAAATATGACTTGCCTATACACAAGGTCTAGATGTTGAAAACAATGACACTTGGCATCTTGATGCAGGACGTAGGAACCATATGACGGGAAAAAAAGGGAGTTTTTCTCTTTCTTAGATAAATCAATGAAAGGATAAATGAATTTTGGAAACAAATCCAAAATTCTCGTGATGTATATGATGTGCCTGGATTATTATGGAATTTATTGAGCATGGGACAACTTTTTGAAAAAGGGTACAAAGTTCATTAAGACAACAGAGTATGTCAAACTATGAGCAAAGATAATAAAAACGTTATAAGGGTAAAAATATTAAGAATCGTATGTTTCCTTTGTTGTTTAAAACGAGAACCTTGATGAATTTTCAAGCTATGGTAAAAGACGAATATTGGTTGTGGCATCTCTGCATTGGTCATTTGCACTTCAGATGTTTGAAGTTATTGGCACAGAAGTAAATGGTGGTTAGCCCTCCACTCATTAAAGATCCCAACAATCCATGTGAAGGTTGCATTCTTGGAAAGCACCATCATCATTGGAAAGTCTATGCGAGCAAAGCAACTCTTACAAATGATTCACATAGATATATGTGGTCATGACACAACAGTTTGAGATGACAAACATGGGACTCATGTCACACTTTCTTGGCATTGAAGTACAACAAAGTAATGATGGTATTTTTGTTTCATAAAAAGAAATATACCATTGATATCTTAAAAAAATTCAAGATGGATCCAACTTCCCCAATTCGAACTCCAATTATAGAACACATGGTGATGAAGAAAGTTAGTAGTGAAGAATTTGTGGATCCAACTTACTTCAAGAGTATTGTTCTTATGAGACAAAGTCGTACTCCCAAGTTTACCTAATTGTCCTAGTATTCGGTTGCTGGCTGGTCTTTCCTTGATGGAGTTCTTCTTGGTGCAGGTGTGATATTGGGCTGTGTTTCTGGCATGGGATGCACTTCTTGGCGTATCTGGTGTAGTCTTCCTCGATGGTTGGCCAATATTAGCCTGCCCGCAATATATGTGCTGCCATAGTTTTGGGACTTGAGTGATAGCCACAAACTCCTCGTGTGTCTCCTACATAACGTAGTCGGCTTTCTCTTTGGTGTTACATCTTAGCAGGGGAGTGCTAAAGCCTTTTCTGAAGAGTCCCCCCCACCAAAATATAGCGGATTGCCTTTCTCATCCAACCTTTCTCTTCATTTTCAGGAACAGTTCCTTGTTGCAAGTACCGAATAAATGGTTCCATTCAGGTGTCGTCTGTTGTGATTTGCATGCATTGGGGTGTTTGTTCAATAGAGGGTGACATTAGGGTTTGTTGCAGCAGAGATTTGTATTTGCCATTTTTCTTCTTGCTGTCAAGTTTTGATAGCTGGCCCGCCCTGGTATTGTGGGCTCTGGGTACGTGTTCGATTTTGAAATCATCGAATTGGCCAATCATACTGGTGACTATATGGTAGTATTGCGCCAGCATGAGGTCCTTTACCTGATACTCCCTTGTGAGATGTCCCATATTAGTCGAGAATCAGATTTGCACAAGAGCCGCCTAGGCCAACTTCTTTAGAGAGGTTAAGGCAGACAATTATTGCTTCATACTCTACTTGATTGTTCAAGGTTTTAAACTTTAAGTGCATAGGCTGCTCGATTAAGATGTTGCCCGGTCCCTCGAGTACAATGCCTGCCCCTACTCCTTGTGGGTTTGACGAGCTATCTACGTGCATGGTCCACCATGTTTCCTTCGGAGTTACGTAGTCTTGCAAGTTGTTGGCAAAGTCTTCCAAACATTGGGCTTTTATCACATCGTGCAGTTCGTAGCGTATGCTAAATTTGGACAATTTAATGGACCATGCTGAGAGTCGTCTGGTCAAATCGGGTTTTTCCAGGATTTTCTGGATGGGGCAGTCAGTGGAGTATATGGAAATAAATTCATTCGGGTCAGTGGTACCATCATTCGTGACAGTTGGCGCTTTCCACTTGTGAGGGAAGGGGGTCTTCGTAATTTCGTCTATGAATGGGTGTTTGTAGTTTCTTCGGGACGCGAACGAACTGAAATTACCACCTGTGGTATGACCTGTTGGCATATATTCACTTTCTTCTTATGTGGTTCCCCTAAAGGGTGCGGGACAAAGTCCTCCTATCGCTTTGTCTGCTTCGATCTTTCTTTTAAGGCTAGAATTTTTCTCCCTCAAGGCCTCCATTTCGTTCGCATTCCTCTTCTTATATTCTGCGAACTCTTGCTGCATCCTAGCCTAGGCTTCCAAAATGCGAGAAATGTCTGATGAAGGGCCTGTATCCCCAACTTCAGCTGTTGGGACCCTAGTGGGAACTTCTGCTACTCTGCTTCTTGTGGATACCATTTTGTCTTAACAATGCCGGGTAGGGAACCTATCAAGTACTCTTTGGTCCCACGGTGGGCGCCAATTGTTCTTATGAGACCAAGTCGTACTCCCCAAGTTTACCCAATTGTCATAGTATTAGGTTGCTGGCTAGTCTTTCCTTGCTCCGGTGGTTCTCTGAGGACGGCGCATGGATGTCTGCAAAAGATACTCTGATGCTTAAGTTAGCACTGATGATGTCAAGGATTTAGAGAATATTTTAATGTGTAATCAATGCATAGAACATTGTGCTATTTATACCTTTTTACTTATGGGTCCTACCTGGAATGAGCTTTTGGGCCCAAATACCTTTTTTAGTTGTTTCTGGATCTAGTGACAATGGGTGAAATTACCAGGAGGTCCCTCGAAAGTTACTGGTAAGCGCCAGTGGGTTACTATTGTCAGGTACCGCATACTATGAAGGGTGTTCTAAGTATGCAGTATTTGGTACGTTGTCATGTGGATCTGAGTGACTAGGTACTTCTTGGCAGCTTAATCATTTGAGTAAGGCTTAATTATCATTTTGGTCCTCTAATTTATTGGGTTGGTTCACTTTGGTCCCCTTATTATTTTTAGGTTCAATTTGGTCCTCTAATTCTTTAAAAGGTTCAATTTGGTCCCTGCCGTTAAGTCAACTTTAACACCGTCTCCGTACATGCCACGTGTCATTTTGTGGAATTTTCAAATTTTTTTTAATTTTTTTTTTAATTTTTTAATTTTTTTTAAAAAAAATTAAACTGCCACGTGTCACCTTATGGTTGTGACACGTGTCACCTTACGGTTGTGACACGTGTCATCTTACGGTTGTGACACGTGTTACTTTGAGATTTTTTATTTAAAAAATGTACTGCCACGTGGCAGATCACGATTGTGCCACGTGTCAAACTAACATTTGTTATTTTCAATTTAGTCCCTCTATTACAATTTTGATTCAATTTAGTCCCCCAATTTTTTAAGATGATTCAATTTTGTCCTCTCTAATTTGATACCAAATTAGTAATTAAGCTTAATTACAACTTATATCTACATATTAAAATAATTTTTGTTATATTTATAGATTAAATTACTCCATCTAACTATTCAAATTATTATTTTTTTTTACATGTATAGAAACTTTCAAGTGTAAAAAATTACAAGTGAAAAATATAACAAATGAAATAACATGAGTATTTAGGGAGTGATTTGATGTA
>Ga0214543_1013185_pt1 | contig 10529 bp, 9 predicted proteins | sample CNSS2metaG_FD_160094 | JGI IMG/M metagenome (GOLD analysis project Ga0214543, IMG submission 160094) | Root nodule microbial communities from cowpea collected in UCLA plant growth center, Los Angeles, California, USA - CNSS2 | ecosystem: Host-associated > Plants > Roots > Nodule | place: USA...
TACTTGTGGTAAGGGTGGGGAACTTAAACGAATTAAGCACAAGTTAAGGGTGTTCGACCCAGGCCGCTTACTTGTGGTAAGGGTGGGGAACTTAAACGAATTAAGCACAAGTTAAGGGTGTTCGACCGAGGCCGCTTACTTGTGGTAAGGGTGGGGAACTTAAACGAATTAAGCACAAGTTAAGGGTGTTCGACCTAGGCCGCTTACTTGTGGTAAGGGTGGGGAACTTAAACGAATATCAGAGTAAAAACGTAGGAAAGTTGTATAGTTGAGAACCCTTCATTTTATTTATTGAATATGGGGTGCCTCGTTAAAACCTCCCTGGCCAAAACCCTCCTTAGGGAAAAAAGACCACGTGAGGAAAAAGAGTACACCCAGGGTTACAAGTATTGGTCCAACTACAATATACATTCAACTAAATTAGAGTTTGAGGTGCGATACATTCCAAGTTTTGGGAATATCTTTGCCAGATAAATGTTCCAAGCGATAAGCTCCTCCTCCTACGTCTTCGCGTATGCGGTATGGGCCATCCCAATTGGCGGAGAACTTGCCATCCTTCTTTCTAGCACTGCTGGCCATTCTCCATACTAAGTCCCCGATGGCGAATGATCGTGGACATAGGTTTGCATTATACTTTTTGGCAGCCCTTCGTTTGGCAGTTAAGTTTCGTATCAGGGCTTTTTCTCTGAGTTCGGGTAGGAGGTCGAATTGAGTGGCCATGTTTTGATGGTTGTGGGTTGGGTCGTATAGTTCTCGGCGTAGGGATGGTTCGCCAATTTCAACTGGTATCATGGCGTCTGCGCCGTAAACTAGGCTGAAACGGGATTCGTTTGTTGCTGATTGAGGGGTGCACCTGTAAGCCCATAGCACTTCTACTAACTCTTCGGGCCATCGACCTTTGGCGCTATCTAATCGTTTGCGCAGTTCCATTAGGATAACCTTATTGGCCGCCTCTGCTTGTCCATTAGTTTGTGGGTGTTCTACAGAACTTGTGATGTGTTTGATGTCTAGGCTAGTGTAGAATTTGGCTAGCTCCTTATCTATAAATTATCGGCCATTTTCGGTAATGATGGTGTGTAGGACGCCATATCTGCATACAATGTCCTTCCAAACAAACTGTTGAACCTGTTGGGCCATGATAGTGGTTAATGGTTTGGCTTCTATCCATTTGGTGAAGTAGTCGACGGCTATAATCAGAAATTTCACTTGTCCCTTGGCAGGTGAGAAGGGACCAAGGATATCCATTCCCCATTTTGTTCCTGCTTCTGGTGGATGAGGTTGCCATGTTTTTGGCATGGTTTGCACTTTCTGACATAGTCCTGACAGTCTGCTTCTGTGGTCGACCAGAAGTACCCGACTCTAAGTACTCTAGTGGCCATGGTACGTGCACTGGAATGGTAGCTGCAAATGCCCTCGTGTAGCTCTTTAATAATATACTATGCTTACTCTTCCGTGACACATTTGAGGAGGGGTTGGCCGTACCCGCGCTTGTAAAGGTCATCGCCTATCATGGTATACCTGGCGGCCTTAGCCAGCCATGTTTTGTCCGCATCCTATGGGGGGTAACCGATTTTTAGGTATTGGATATAGGGGGTAGTCCAGTTATGGTTTTGGGGAGGAGCGGTGCTGTCCGTTGGGGCATGGGTTAGGTTTTGACAAGTATGTGTTATGGAGGGTGTAGATAGTGTTTGCTGCAACAGGGATCGGTGGCTAATTTGGTGTTGGCTAATTTAGAGAGGATGTCGGTTCTGATGTTGTCGGTTCTTGGGATGTGTTCGATGCGGACTCGCTCAAAAGCGGATTGAATGACTGTTCGGACCAGATGGTAATATTGTAGAAGGATGGGGTCTTTAATCTGGAATTCGTCGTTTAGGTGCCCTACAGTGAGTTTGGAGTCGGTTTTGCATGTTAGCGTCTTGACACCTACTTCGCGGGCAAGGGAAAGGCCGACGAGGATAGCTTCGTATTCGGCCTGGTTGTTTGACGTTTTGAAGGCAAAATGAAGGGATTTTTCGATGAGGATGTCATTGGGTCCTTCTAACACAATGTCAGCACCGACAACTCTTGGGTTTGAGGAACCATCTACATGAAGTGTCCACTAGTCCTCTATGGGTGTGTGCTGGAGGTCGTTGACAAAATCTAAGAGACATTGAGCTTTAATGGGGCCATGGGGTTCGTATCGAATGTTGAATTCCGACAGCTCGACCGCCCAGGATGACATCCGTCCAGCTAGATCTGGTTTTTGCAAAATTTTTTGGATTGGGTAGTCGATTTTGACGGTGATGTTGTGGTTTTGGAAGTATGGGCGTAAGCGGCGAGCTGTGTGGACTAAAGATAAGGCCAATTTCTCCACCATTTGATATCTGGTTTCGGGATCTTACAACGTCTTGCTAACGAAGTAGACAGGATGCTGCGTGCCTTCCATTTCTTAGACAAGCGTGGCGCTGACGGTGTAGTCGGTTGCTGTGATGTATATGAGTAGGGGTTGGTGGGTGTCCGGCTTGTGGAGGATACGTGGTGAGGTGAGGGTGGTTTTCAGTTTTTGAAAGATTTGTTCATAATCATCAGTCCACGTGAACCAGGTGAATTTCTTTAAGAGTTGGACTATGGGTTGGGTTTGTTCGGCTAGTTTGGGTAGGAAGCGGGAAATGGCTGTGAGGCGGCCTATGAGACGTTGGACCTCCTTGATGGTAGCGGGGCTGCGCATCTCGATGATGGCCTTGCATTTTTCGGGATTGGCTTCTATGCCGCGCTGGGTTAACATAAAACCAAGGAATTTACCCCGGTCGACGCCGAATACACACTTGTCTGGGTTGAGGCGAAGGTTGTATTGGCGTAGCGTAGAGAAGACTGCTGATAGGTCCTCGGCATGTTGGTGGTGACTTAGAGACTTAACAACCATGTCGTCAACATATACTTCGACACATTGTCCCATTAGATGACTGAAAACCTTGTCCATCAACCGTTGGTAGGTTGCTCCAGTGTTTTTGAGACCAAAAGGCATTACCCTATAGAAGTAGTTGGCATCGTCCGTGATGAAGGCGGTTTTGTGCATGTCAGATACGACCATGGGGATTTGGTTGTACCTGGAATATGCATCCAAAAAACTGAGCACCTTATTCCCTGCCGCGCCGTCAACGAGTCGATTGATGTTGGGTAAGGGGTAGGCATCGCGAGGGCAAGCCTTGTTTAGATCCGTGTAGTCTACACACATCCGCCATTTGCCATTGACTTTCTTCACTAAGACTACGTTAGAAAGCCAAGTGGTGTACTGAGCTTCTTCTATGAATCCTGCGTTTAGTAACTAGTCGGCTTCAACCTTAGCTGCTAGCCGGCGTTCTTTGCCAAGTTTGCGTTTTTTCTGGGATACGTAGCGGGCTTCTTTATAGATGGATAGTTTGTGGGATGCCACTAGAGGGTCCACCCCAGGGAGATCAGCGGCTGATTAGGCGAAAAGGTCTGTGTTGTTGGTGAGGATGGGTGTGATGATGACACGCTCGTCAGAGTTCAAACTGGTGCCTAGGTTGATTGAGTGACCGTTGGGAAGCTCTAGAGGGGAGGTCTCCTTAACTGGTTCGAGACGAACATCCTGGCCTACTCTAGGGTCCAGATCTTCGCCTGGCAAGGCGATGCCGGAGCCAGGAGGTCGTTCAATGTGGTTGGTTTGTTGAATTGGGAGTTGTGGTCGTAGGCTGGTCATGTAGCATTCGCGTGCCAAGCGCTGGTCGTAGTGGATGGTGAGGATGTCACTGAAAGGGGAAGGGAACTTTATGGCCAAGTGGGGGGTGGAGACGACGGCGCCAAGGGTGTTGAGGGAAGGACGACCCAGGAGGATATTATAGGATGTTGGCCCGTCGACGATAAGGAAGCGGATTGGGATGGTTTTGGTTTGGGTCCCCTCATGAAAGACGGTGTGGAGGTCGATGTAGCCACGAGTGGATACTTGTTCACCAGAGAAGCCATAGATCGGCTCGTCATACGGGACCATGGCGGTGTCCAGAAGTTGAAGTTTTTGGTAGGTAGCCCAGTAGAGGATGTCAACGGAGCTGCCCTGATCAACAAGGACTTTCTTAACGGCGTAGTTTTCGATTTCAACAGTGATGACCATGGGGTCATCTTGTTGATGGTCGAGGCCATGAAAGTCGTCATCTGTGAAGATGATAGGAGGCATGCGACATCTGTGGTGGGAATGGGTGATATGGTTGATGGACTGGATATGGCGGAGGTGTCTCTTTCTGGCAGAAGAAGTGGATCCTCCACTAGCGAAGCCACCGGAGATGGTGTTGATGGTGCCACGTAGGGGAGGGTCGGCAGGGGTGATGTCGGTGCGGGCCGGTTCGGGTTCTTGGTTGGTGGGTTGGGCGGGACGTTTGTCGTGACGGGAGTCATGTGGGGGGCGTCTGTGGTCGGATCGAGGGGGCTGGCGGGATCGAGAGGAAGAAGAATGGTCATCTCTACGGATGAAACGGCGAAAGTGGCCAGCACGGACCAGTTCTTCTATTTTATCCTGGTGTGCTTTGCATTCTTCTGTAGTGTGGCCATGGTTGCGTTGGTAGCGACAATATTTGGTCATGTCAGCGTTAGGAGGGGTGGTTGTCTTGCGTGGTGGAGGAATTAGGTCAGCTTGTAGGGCCTCATCGAGGATGCGGGAGCGAGCTACGGTAAGGGGGGCATATATGGTGAAGCGAGGTCGGCAGGCCTCGCGTTGGCGGGCATCAGGGCGGGGAGGTTGTGGGGTAGGGTTGGCGGTGGTGGCTGCATAGTCATTGTAGAATTTGGTCTGGAGGGTTTGCATTTCCTCCATGCGGACATAGTCAATTGCACGTAATTTGAGTTCGTGCATAGAGGCAGGTGGGTGGAGGTAAACGTTATTGGCGAAGGGGCCGGGTTGTAGGGTAAGTGCCATGCACTAGAGGATCATCTCCTGGTTGAGGTGTGGGGTGCGAAGAGCTGCCTTACTGAAGCGATCTATGAATGCTCTGAGTGGTTCTCCTTGTTCCTATCTAATGCCCAGGAGGGAGATTGTGGTAGTTTGGTGTGGACGGTTGCCAGCGAAATGGGTGGAGAACATGTAGGAAAGAACGTCGAAACTGTCGATGGAGTAAGGTGGAAGGGTTGTGAACCATTCTAGGGTAGGGCCCTTGAGGGTGGTGGGGAATGCTTTGCAGAAGACTGCATCTTGGGACGTGTACAAGGCGACATGGGTGATGTAGACTTTGAGGTGCTCGTCAGGGTCGGTTTCGCTAGTATAGCGGTCCAGGGTGAAAGGTTCCCACTAGGCAGGAAGAGGGGTGTTGGCGATAAAGTCGGTGAAGGGGTGACGGCGTTTGGGCTGGTGGGGAGGGAGCAGATGGGGTGGGATGGGGTGAGTGATCATAGCGGGGAAGGTGGAGGTAAGGTTGTGAGGGGGGATGTGGCTTGTTGGAAGGTATTGCGGGTTGTATGGTGGAACATGTGTGGTGTGTAGGGTGGTGGGTATGTTGTAGAGGATCTGGGTGGTATGGAGGGTAGCAGCAGGGGTTGGGGCTGCGGTATGCCCTGGTTGAGTGGATGGGAGGTGAGTGGGATGAGTGGAAGGAATGGGTGTTTGTTGGGTGGTGGTGAAGGTGTGAGGGGTGGGGTTGTATTTGCTCTCCTCCTCTGTGGGCTGGAAGGCCGGGGACCTTGCAGCTTCAGAGGCTTCCTTGGCCTTTCCCTTTAGGGTGGGATCAACCTCGATCTTTCGCCTAAGGTGAGAGTTCTCTTGTTGCAGCGCCTCCATCTCATCTACGCTGCGTTTCTACAGATCTGCCAGCTCTTGTTACATCTTCGCTTGGCCGTCCAGGATGGCGGCGAGGTCAGGGGTGATGCCAGCAAGTCCAGAGGGACCAACATCCGCCTGCTTGTTCACTCCAGCTTTGCTGCGGGTGGAAACCATCTTCGGAGAAAAACGGGTACTAAAGGTGACGCTTGTGCCTAACTCATCTTATTTTTTCTCTACAGGAACAATTGGCGCCCACCGTGGGGCACGAGACGAACAGAATCCATAATGAAATTATAATGGAATCAACCCAAGAAGCTTAACATTCCATTAAATCAAAATAATATCAAGATAAAAGAAAATAGAGATGGAGAGAGACGACGAAATTAGACCCCCCTAAGGGTTCCTAAACTCTGAAGTTCTGAACTTGTCTTTTCTGCTTCTCCTTGGTCTCTTTATATAGGACTTAGACTAGGCTTTTCTATTATTGAAATCTCTCAAATATCTTTTAAAATAAAGATAAAGATAAATATTATTTATCTTTGTAGTGATTATGAATATTTAAAAATATTTGGAGAGATATAATCATTTTATCTGTTGGTGCAATATCTTTCAAATAATTAACAAATTTATTGCTTTTAAAAATATCTAGACGATATTCTAGGTTGATATTATCTGATTAATTATCTAAAAATATTTAAATAATTAGCAACAACCAAATCTTGCCCAAAATTCCAATTCAGCCTTTGCGCTCTTGCATTCCAAATTTGCATAGAAATCCAAAAAAGAAGAATATTTGCACTTAAACCCTTCTCATTTGACCAATTTCGAATATTTTGACTAGACTTTGACCATCTTTGACTGTCCCTTGAGAGGTTGACACGTGGCAACATATGGTTGGCCAGATTTGAAAGCGATGGATTGATGACATGGCGTGATTTTGTAACTCTGAACAATTCAATTTCACACCTTTAATGAACCAAATTTAACTTCAGCTACATCAATAACGCTACAATATCCAAGAATGTTTTATGCAACTTGTTGCTACCTAAATCGTGACGAGACGACAAACCAAAATGAAATTTGTTTGAAAATAGAGATTTGAAGTCGCCACCATAGTTAATTCTGAAAAACTATGGAAAACCATAAAGATAAAATAAAGTCTGCGAAAACCAAATTTAAGGTCCGGGAGTCGATTACGCGTAGGGAAGGTATTAGCACCCTACAGCGCTCACCCAAAGGCGATACCTTTAATTAAATGTGAAAAAATGATGTGTTTATTTTAAATACCTATTTTTCCCATAAATAAGATAATATTGAACAAAATTATTTTTTGAGGAAAAAGGACCTGAGAAGGATTAACCTTGTTCCAAGGTATTCTCATTAAAAATGAGAAATCAGGGCTACGTAGTTTTTTATAAAAAGTTTGATTAAATTATTTAATTTTTAAAAGTTGTCTTTTGACATTTTTGAAAATGAGTGTCATGCGACTCGTGCAGCAAAGTTGACACCAAAAACATTTTTTATATTTTGTGTTTTCGAAAAGGAGTGTTGTGCGACGTGAGCGGTCGAATAGACACACCAAAACCTTTTTATGATTTTTGTATTTTGTAAAGGAATGTTATATGACGCGGTTGATCGATTAGACACCAAAACTATTTTTATATTTTTTGTATTTTTAAATAAAAGAAGTGTCGTGCGATGCAAGCAGTCAAGTAGACACTAGAAGAACAAACAACAAAAAGAACACAATTTTAGTTTTTATTTCTTATTATTTTTATTATCTTTCAAAAACTATTCTTATTTTTATTTTGGTTTAATTATGCCTTTGGTCCCCATTTTGGAGTCAAAATCTCAAAATGGTACCCAAGTTTTTAAAAGTCTCAAATTGGTCCCCTTTTTTGTTAAAACGTCTCAAGTTTGCCCTTTCGTTAAGTCAAGGTTGACGCCGTTAGAGGGAGTGCCACATGTCAGTTACTCGATTTTTAAAATTTCTTTTATTTAATTTTTTGAATTTTTCTTTTTGAATTTTTTTTTAAAAAAATCAAATTATTGCCACGTGTCAAGCTGTCATCATGCCACGTGGCCGTGATAGAGTGATGTGGCAGTGACAGTGACACGTGTTAGTATTATGCCAGGTGTCATTTCCTTAGTCTCAATTTGGTCCCTTTATTTTAATTTGTCTCAATTTAGTCCCAATTTTTATAAAAATTAGCAATTTTGTCACTCTCCAAATTGAAATCAAATTTAATTTCTATATAAATGTACACAAATATTTCCATCAAAATTGATATTTCAAGTAAATATTTTTAACCAAATTAAGTTCATTTAATTAATATTTTACATTGAACTTTATTTAAAATTGTTTTAAAGTTGTTAATAGAAAATAATGTTAATAGAAAAAAAATTCATAAATTAACTAGTTCATGTAACAATAAAAAACATATAAATTTAAAATTTGAAAACAATTTTAAGTAAAGTTGAATGTGAAATACAATTTTAAATAAACTTAGCTATGTTAAAAATATATAATAAAAATATCAATTTGAATAAAAATATCAAATTTAATAAAAATATTTGTATAACATTTATATAAAATTAATTTTTGTTTCAATTTGGAGAGGGACAAAATTTCTAATTTTTACAAAAAATGGGACTAAATTGAGACAAATTAAAATAAAGGGAGACTAGGGAAATGACACCTGGCATAATACTGATACGTGTCACTGTCACTGCCACATCACTTTGACTGCCACGTGGCACGATGATAGCTTGACACGTGGCATTTTTTTGATTTTTTTTAAATTCAAAAAAATAAAAAAAAATTCAAAAAAATAAAAATAAAAATATTTAAAAAATAAGGAACTGACACGTGGCACTCCCTCTAACGGCGTCAATCTTGACTTAATAGAAAGGGCAAACTTGAGACGTTTTAACAAAAAAAGGGACCAATTTGAGACTTCTAAAAATTTGGGTACCATTTAGAGATTTTGACTCCAAATTGGGGACCAAAGACATAATTAAACCTTTTATTTTAAACATTTTTTAGAAAAATAGTGAGATGTATAAAAATTTTGATGGGATGAAAAAATAAAATTGACAATATTACAAAATGAAAATGTGGGAAAGAAAACATTTAAGAATGAGGTGTATAATGAGAAACTCATGGTGCATAAAGTAAACACATCCTAGCCTAAAAAAAGGAAATTAAAGGAGTGGGGTGTGTGCTTAATGAAAACACAAGTATATGAGATAAAATAAAACTAAATGCAAGGAGCATGGGGTTATTACATTAGGGGTGCATGAAGGAAATAAATAAACATAATCCAAATTAAAAGTAAGGGTGTGCAAATTTGATCGAGGGATTGAATCTGCCAAAATCCTAATCTCAATTTCTCTCATCCTTCCAAAACGCACAACACTTAAGTGATTCCTTTCCAACTTCATCTTCAACCTCACGCACACGGTAAGACCCGAGAAATTTAATTAATTAAATAAATAATTAATTAATAAATGCGGGGAATGGGAGCCCTTATGACAATTAATGTTAGCTTTTTTGACATGTAATATTATTAGTTCAAGTGGTTGAGAGTATTTAGGCATGTTGAAAGGATTTGGGTTCGAGTCTAGTGTATGTCATTTGTGTGTTATTTTTAATTGTTTATTATTTTAATAATAAACTGCTTGATCATGATAAGTGATAATAAAATCCTAAATTTATAGGAATTATCACAAAATATGCATTGGTTAAATGGTTGGACATTGTATTGATAATTAAGTTGTTGGGTTCAAACCTTGGCTAACATAATTTAGCCTTGACTTGTTTGTGTTTTGTTATTTTTTTTTGGGTTCTACTAGGTTAGGGAAAACTTAGAAACACTAGTAGCCGTTAGAGAAACCAAAGAGGTATGGAATAATCAGTTAGAATGTAATGAATTCCCTTTTTAATGGTATAAATTAATATTTTTGTTTTTGGTGAGTAAAGGACAATTATTAGTCTAATAATTGGGAGAGGAAGGAGTGTTAGGAAGAGGGAAGAGTGGAATTTCGTATGGATTGTTGGAGAGAGTTCTGGAGGACACTAGAACGTGAGAAAGAAGAGTATAGAGAGACTTTTCTGCAAAGGTTAGAGAAAGACTTGGAGCTAGATCAATGGTGGTGCAAGAAGGACTCTAGGATTTCCAATTGAAGTAAGGAATACAAGGTTAGGGGAGTTCCTTTACGTATGTATATGTTTTGAAATGATTTTCGTGTTATACTACATAAATATGATGCCTCTGCATGATCAAAATCTCTCTAATTACGTTGTTTTTCGCGTTTCTGGAAAATCTCTAGAAACTGCCTGACAGCTTCGAATATACTTCTAGGCGACGAATGAGAGTTAACCCAATTCTGGGTTTTTTGTGATGAATCGCCTGGTGGCAAAGGTGACTTCGCCAGGCAACACGAACATAGTGCAAAAAAATGCTATTTTTTGTACTTTTCGCAGAGCAGGTATCGCCGGGTGCTGGTTTCATCCCGCCAGGCGCCACCGATTTTTCTAGTCTGCACAGTTTTTGTAAAACTACGTTTTCTTGTTCGTTAACCGTCCGATTTAGGTAAAAATTTGGAAGGTGATTCACAACATGTTGTTCTTCCCTTTGGACGGTGGAGATTTGAATTGGATACCTGTAAAGGGAGATATAAGTCACTCATGATTGGTTGTTTGAATTCCCTAATAGTATGATTACTAATGGATGATTAAGTGTGCTTAAGTGTTGGTATGGCCTTGATTGGTGAATGTATATAT
>Ga0214543_1013186_pt1 | contig 10527 bp, 11 predicted proteins | sample CNSS2metaG_FD_160094 | JGI IMG/M metagenome (GOLD analysis project Ga0214543, IMG submission 160094) | Root nodule microbial communities from cowpea collected in UCLA plant growth center, Los Angeles, California, USA - CNSS2 | ecosystem: Host-associated > Plants > Roots > Nodule | place: USA...
CACAACATCCAATACAACTACTCTCAACTACAAATACACTTCTCCAACTACTACTTTCACACTCTACTATCTACACATTTTCTCTATCCCTTCAACTATCCCTTTCACAACCTTGAATTACTATCATCAACAACAATGAGCACCCTTTTCCCATAAAGTCTTTCCCAAATCATAGTTCTTCCCACATCATCGCTAGGAATCTTCACCTTTGTTTTCAGAATATCTAAAAGAAGTTTTTCTTGTACATGAATATCCCCTCTTATTCCGCCAACTTGTCCAACATCTTCAATGAAACTTTTGTTCCTGAATGTACCTTGAATTTGATGGTAGATGGCTTTAGCAAGGGTGGTTTTACCAGATCCTCCCGCTCCACATATCCCTATTTTACACACTGTCATGGATTTTCTTTTTATAATTTGAATCAGATCTTCCACGTGGGATTGTAATCCAACTGGGAATTTAGTTGCAGACAGGACTGGTAAATTAAGAACTCCTTGAACAATTTTGTCCACTAGTTCAGCATCACTCCTTCAAGTTCAATAGCAATTATAGAAGAAGTTATGTATTACCAAAACTAAATGACAACACAATCACAAGCTAAAAATATATGTTCGATTGAGTGAGTTAGTGATTTACCTGTAATTGCTCTCATCCCATCCAAATAAATTTGCAGCTTTGGTGAGTGCATGACTCCACCTTGACATGCCATGCTCCAGTTCTTGTCCTGAAAATGTTTGGTGCGCAGTTGCTTTGAAGGCTTTTCCAAAATCACCCTTTTGAAGACGTACATCAGATGGCTGGATTTCGTAGTATACGGGTAGAACATGTCGGGAGTAATTTTCATGGCCTTTGATGATTTGTTGAAGCTGATTAAGACACCAAGAAGATTGAGAATAGGTTTGGGTGAAAACAACAATTGCTACCCGACAGAAGTTGAGAGTAGGTTTTTGGATGTGAGTTGATTTCACTGAATTGTGGTGGTGAAGGTAAGTGGAAAGACCAACAGTAGAGAGGGCAGAATTGAGGTGAGAAACAAATTTTCTGTGGAATTCTTCTCCAGTAAAGTTGATCAGCACATCGTACTTCTGTGGGAGTTTGTATAATGAAGAGGCGTTATCCATGGAAAGGAATTGATGAGAGGTCATCAAGAGTCGGAAGAGAAAGCAATAATGCCACCATATTTAATGTTTGCTTTTGGTTTAATAGCTTCAAATAGTGTTGGTCCCATTTTTCTTCGACTTATTGATTGCAGGTTTTGGTTATTGACTGGATCTTTAGCGTGTCGTATCGGTCATTATGTTGACTTGAACGTGTTGTACTGGTTATTATCTTCACTTCAACAGCAAGAGCTTCTTTTCTTATCCCATCTCATTTACTAACCTCTACAACTAAATCTGTCTAAGAATTGAAATACAACCATTGAAGAGTCTCCATAAATTGTTAAAAAAAAAATGAAGCATTCAATTTATTGGTTTATACATTCCCCTATTTTTTCACTTTGCATTCAACTAAGTACTGTTTTTGCTTTAGAAACTGAGATCAGGAGAGCTCAATTTAGTTTTAGGCAATTTATAACATTATTTCAGTATCATTTTGTTATAATTATCAAAAGTACTTCCTTTTCTTTTTCCTTTTATTTATCAATATCTTATAAATAAGGGTTGTTTTTATACATGTTGAGATGATCTTACAAATATTATATTTCAAAGCATTTTTATTAGGAGTTACTCTTTAGTTCAAAGGTCTTGGTCAGTGTCTCTAGATAAAAACAATTAGGAGTGACAAGATGAGTTGGATTGACCTGCCAAATTTATTTATTTTAATTTATTTTAATTATATATTAATGTATATATTAAAACTACATTATGAATATTTTTAAAATTTTAACTTATTAATTAATGTCTCTAATGAAATAAATTAAAATAAATATTATTTTTACATGTTAAATTGTTATATTATAATTAATAATTAAAGATTAATTTATAAATATTAATAATTTAAATTATAATATTATTATTTATTTTTCGTCCTTCAAATAATATAATACACAAAACTTAATTTTTTTCAATTATTTAATTTTATATTCTTTTAATCGATTATCCCACCTTATCTCTGACCCGCCAAATTGACAAGTGAAGACGGACAAACCAGATGATAATAGTAGGTTAAAAATTTTAACCCGCACACAGGCCACTTTTGTCATCCTAAAGAACATTTCCACACCACGTCTGTAGTGTGCTGTTGAAAATAATAAATGTGTATATTTGAGAAAAATCAAGGTATTGATGGATTTTTTTATCTTAATAGATATATAAGTTAGGTTAATATAATCTATATGTCTTAATAGCTTATTAATATTTGATTTTATGGTTATCAGTACAATCTTGTTTAACGCAATTAATCTTATTATTATCACTTCAGTTTATTTGTATTTAATCAATTTTGAGGTCATCTCAGCCCTAAATAATATACTTTTCATTTCACTTTTACATAGTTCTTATTTTTTTCTCTGATTTAATTACTTTTATTAAAGTTTCTAATTTTGTCTTGTATGATGGAATTTGGGAAATTAGATGAGAATCAAGATGCAAATGATATTTAATCTAACAAAAATAGAGAAGAAAACATTCTAATTAGAATACTTCTATCATTTTGCTGAAGTCATTGAAAAATATATCAATAAAAAAAAGTGAATTGACATGTAGAGGTTGAAGGGGTAAAATGGTGAAGATAAACGTATCGAGGCATGTAGATTCAAGAAAAGGGATCGAAAGAAAGTGTTTTCAAGACATCAAGAGGACATCGAGAGCAATGAGTGAGACAAAAAAACATTCAAGAACAGTGCAATTGAGACATGGACTCAAGTGGATTGAGAAAGAAGTAATTTCCAATAATCATTGTGAATCATGCAAAGAATTGGTACACGTGTCACAACGTGGGTGATTTTTAGGCAATTACTTCATTTATGTAATTTTGCTTTTAATTTATTTGTCGTGTAATTGGCAGAAAAAGGGGAAAATATAAATAGGTAGTTGAAATGTACATTAGGGGTGAGAAATATTAGATACAATTTTAAACATTCCAAAAACATCACGAACATGAAGAATCAGGGCTAATACAGTGTTAGTTGTAACAATTTAAGTCACATTTTCGTTGATTTTCTTTACCAATTCTTATTTAGTTTACATTATTACAATTTACATTCTTGCAAAACTTCGTCTCCACTCTCTTCTCCATTTATTATCTTCTCCATTTTATATTTTTGATTTATTTGTCATTCCATCTCTAAATACAAAAAATACCAAAAATATAATTGTTGGAGAGAACTGAACGAGTTCTTGATTGAAGTATATCTCAATAGAAAATTTAGTGATATGAAGATACTAATAACTATATATCATAATTTGAGTGCATTGTTCATCAACTTTGTTTTAATATTGAATTCGTAAGCATTGAAACACTTTAATTCGGATTGAAAAATGTAAGTTTGCAAGTCCATTGCAAAAGAAAAAAAAATCATGTTCGGTAGATTTTGTAAGACCCAGAAAATTCATACTAATATAATAATTAATAAAGTACAAGTAATGGTAGGTTGAGAATATCCTAAGAGAAATTCTTGACAAGTGTTAGACTAAGAACAATGGTAGCTCAAATGGTTGAGTGTGTGGAGTGATGTGGAAAGGACTTGGGTTTGAGTCCTATGTGTGTGCATTAGTCTGATATTTTAATTATGTTTTGTCTTACAAATATATTGTGAATGAGGAAGTATAATTTAACATGTTATGTATGAGTGAATTAACATGAATTAACATGATAGCTTGAAGGTTATGCATATGCATGGTAAGTGGTGGAATGTAGGTTTGAATCTTGGTTAACAAGAGTGGTTCTTTGGGTTCTATGCTAAACCGCCTAGTGGCAATGAGGAACCGCCAGACAACACACACTCGAATCACATAGTTCGATGCATTTTTGATTTGAATTATTGGTGTGGCATCTGGTGGCAGGGGATGCTCCGCCAGACGATAAGCCACAAATAGAGGGGTCACTGGGCGCGTGGCGCTTGGCGATAGGGAGTTATCGCCAGGCAGGGGCAGGGGTCCGTTGCAGATGTATTTGCATGAATGATCTTGATGGCTTAGCCAGTGATATGTTGGATTAGTTATGAGCGGGGAGGTTCGTACCGGAGATGTGAGATGTGTGATTGATGCGGGCGGGGAGGTCCGTATCTTTTGTACTCTTGTGTGGGGATATGAGCGGGAAAGTTTGTATGTTCCGTGCTCACACTTGAGGCTACTATAAGCGGGGAGGCTCATAGTAGGTGTTCACGCATGTTGGATTATGAGCGAGTAGGTTCGTAGATTTGGACTACGGGCGGGGAGGTCCGTAGAGTGGGATCACGAGCGGGTAGGTTCGTGGAAGCATGATAAGGATAAGATTATCAAACACATATTTAGATATCATAAGAAAACAAATCGATGATAGCGTGAAATGGTGAATGTGGTATCAAGTCAAACAATTGTTGTTTTGAATCCCTTGGTTCAAACTACATTTGACAATTTTCAAAAATTCGTAGACCAGATGACTTGTAAAGGGGATGCTTTGGCAATAAGCTGACTGTTCTAAAATTTTTAATCAACTAATTCATAGGATTATGAATAGATTAGTTTGCTGTTTTTATTTTTGACCGGTTGAAAGTGTTTTGTCTTGGAGCATTTACATTCGAATTTTGTGGTTTATTTGATTCAGTTAAAAGGGGTTTGAGCTTTCAAAAAAGTTATAAATAGCCAATTCACCCCCCCCCTCCCCCACACACACACATACCCTTCTTGACTTAAATCACCATTTCATATCTAACAAAAATAAGATCTAATAGGTATTGTAAATGTATGTTATTTATCATATCCTTACAATGCCACAATGGTTGATGACAAATAGGATATTTGTTCACATGTAGTAGCACAATGATTTCATGGCAGTCTATGAAACAAACCATAGTAGCAACACCATCTAATCATACAAAATTTTTATTATTACAAAAGGTAAGTTGTAAATGTGTTTGGTTAAGGTTTATAATTCAACATGTGCAAGAAACTTCTGGCTATCCCCGACAAAAATGGAATCAACAACCATATATGAAGACAATAGTGTATTGTTCAATTTAAAGAATGATATGAATATCCAAAAGATTCATTCATGTGAAAACTTGGCAACTTTGGACTTCGTCATTTTAACGATGTAAGTTTACACGAGGGAGAGAAAAAGAAGATGTAAAGAATAATATTATATTCAAAAATATAGAATGATGTATTCTTTTTTCTTCATTAGCTTTTTATCCCAGATGGTTCTTCATAGTAAAGTTTTAATGAGGTACATCTTTCAATGGACACTTAAGGGGAAGTGTTATGAATTAATGGTCGTCCATTAATTTGATGTAGTTACTCATATGAATTAAGTGTTATGTAAATATTTGTATTAATTATTTGATTTATATCATTTATGGGTTACATGTTTTTATCTATTAGAACTCTTTCTATATGTAATAAGACACACACAAAAAAAAGTTGTTCCCCATTCTCTTATCCTTTAATCTTCTTTTACTTCTTTTCTCCATTATTAGCTTTATTTTATAACATTTTATACTTTTTTATTAGTTTTTGTATTCTTTATTTTATTTAATTTTATGTTTTTAATATTATTAGTATTAATTGATGTGGGTTATAAAATAAATTGAAATCCTTCTAATTTGTTCTCGTTATTATGTAAAAAAAATAAAACTAGTTAAAAAATGAAAATTGAAAAAAAAAAATTTCGGTGATATATAAAAGAAAGGAAATAAAACAAAAGAAAAAAATAATCCAACAATATCAGCCTTTATTTCATAAAGCATGTATTTTTTCTTTAGGAGGAATTCTTGATGAGATATTATATGCTGAAAAGGCAAAACAATTGACAAAAGTAACGAGAAAACAAATATAATAAACAACTCAAGTGAAGCCAAACAAACACAACGTCAGGAGTGAAAAACAGGACTAATATAAACATGAATTTCTTAACTCTATGGTATACTCTAAAGTAAAACATGTAAAGTATGGGAAAATATAATGACTAAAGTGATGCTACTGTTCTCAAAGAAGATAAATAAATGACTCACCAGAAGTCACATTACAACTTTCTTTATGAATCTAATGAGAGAAAATTTCTTTGGCTCAGACGCTTCTTCCAAGTTCTTTGATTCACCACATATCAGATACACCGCTGTATTCTTGACCACCAATCCATCACCGAAATTCACAAAAATCTCCACCTTGTCTCCAGATTCTAAATTTGACACTATGCCATGCCAATCATCATCGTTAAAAGAAATTGCTGTGCCATGATTGTGTATGTGGCATGTACACTTTGTGTAATTAATAATTAAGACGGTAGTAAATTCAGGTTCAATAATTTTAGGAGTTGATAAATGAACAACACACAAAGCCATTCCCTTCATGTCACGATCTGAAGGAACAGTGAAGGAAACAGAGTGTCCCTCACCCATATGAGCCAAACAATAAGGATCATTGACAACTGGGAGAGAAATATCACAAGACTCACTGCTGGCCATTACCTGTACCATAAGATAAAAGGCTTCATCATTTGTCTAATTTTTTCTATTCAAATTGTCTTCTGTAATCGTTTTTATTAGCATTAAAAATTACAAAGTGGGCATTTATAATCAAACAACAATGTCATACATAATGAAAAACATACTAATGGTAATTAATATAAACAAATCTAATTAGTAGTTTTGTTGTTTGGGATTTAGAATGCATTAATTGTGTTGTCCTCTCTTCTAATTTTATTTCTATGATGGTTGGAGTTACAATAAAAAAGTGTTGAAATAAAAGCAAAATCACTTGGTTAGTTGATTACCAAAATCAGAAACTTGTAGATAAGGTTGTGAGCCAATAAATGCGAAGAGTGTTAAAATTTGCTATTGTTGATTCAGTTAGATACTTCATTAGGATTATTTTATGTTCTCTTGATAGGTTACATGATAGTGAAGGTAATAAACAAAAGGGAAAGCTAGAAAAGAACCTTAGATATGCTGTAGCCGACAGTATTCAAGAATTCATTGCATCTTCCAACACCAATCAAAGAAGACCTGATGTGATGCTTTGAAGTTCCTGATTCTGTAATATTTGCAAAATATTCAACCAGAATATCTTTTACTTGTTTAGATAGTTGAAACTCGGTGTTACATTGCACCAGAACACTTCGAAGATTTCTAAGGTGGCTAAGTAATGGCCCAATATCATCCCATCTATTATCATCCATAGCCATGCAAAACGAATGTATGTAAGATAGGGGATTCATTGTTGGCGACATCCAAGATCGAATGATAGAAGAAAAAAAATTACTCTCAAATGGACGTAGGGATATGTATCCAATGCCTTTTGAGCTTACAATTGAAAAAGGCACTTGTTTCACAGCTATATTTTCAGTAATTAGAGTTATCAAGGATTCCAAATGTGCTATATCTTTATCCCTTATGTCAATCTTGGAACAACCAGAGAGAATGAGAGTTTTTAAAGATTTCAACTTATATATCCTTCTGGGGAGATTGCTTAGACTTGTACAATCTTTCAAATTTAGCAGTAAAAGATTGCAGAGACATCCAATTGATGGGTGTACTTTGCGCAATCTTGGACAACATTTCAGAATGAGTTGTTCAAGACTTGGTAGTCCGTTAAAGTCAGGGGTTGTTGTTAAATACTTGGAGTGACTGAGGTTAAGGACTTTTAGCGACTTCAAAACCTACACCAAGATAGTACAAGTTAGTAACCTATTTTAATTAAGTTTTGTGTTTTAATGAAAAATGGCTCGTAATAAAACCTGAGGTGCTTTCCAGAGGCGTCCAAGAAGACTGCGCTTTAAATCAATCGCTATTGCATCGTCCACACAAAATTTGCTATGAAAGTATTCTGAAGAATACCCATTCGAACTGATCCATCTTAGTTTCTGTAAGAGATACTCAGAATTTATTGCTATTTCTACTTGGTGTAGTTTCAGAGGCAACCACTGCATGGCTTTTGTATCCTGTAATGAAAAGAACAAGAAAAAAAAAACAAATATATTGCACAGGACAAAACAAACACTTTCAAAGCACGTATAAAAAAAATGTTCTTACATATTTTGTATCCTTATCAAACAACAGTCGCCTGTTCGGCCAAGGTTCCTTTACTGAAATTTCACGTATAATTGTTATTCCCATTTCTTGAAGCAAAGGATGCATTCCAAATTTGTTGTTCTTCTTAACTTTTACAAGGCTACGCTCTATCAAAATTCTTATTCCACTATCAGCGTATACTCCACAACCATTTAGGATCTTCGTATAGGCTCTACCCTTACCAACAAAGAAACAACATACATCAAGGAATAAATCTTGTACCATTTCATTGCGTAAACCTCTGAAGCTTATTCTCAAAATCTGTTCAACATTGTGCGAGGGAATTTTCTGTAATTCAAGCCATACCCAATACCATTCATTTCCCGTTCTTTCAAATAAACTACTTCCAATCACTTCAAGAGCTAGAGGTAGTCCTCCACAATAATGAACTATATCTATTGCATGGTCATAGTGTGGTTTTTTCGGTTTTGCTTCCCTAAATGCGTGCCAACTAAGAAGCTCAAGGGACTCATTTTTATTCATTAGCTCGCTCTGAAAAATAGAATCAATTCCAAGTTGCCTCAGTATGTGTTCGTCTCTTGTTGTAATGATTATTACAGTTCCTCCACTGAACAAATGATTGCATTTCAGTATGTCTAAAAGTTCACAAAAGTGAGGCACGTCATCAAGTACAATGAGCATCCGTTTCCCGAAAAGTCTTTCTCGAATCATTTTTCTTCCTATATCAACGCTAGGTATCTCCACCTTTATTTTTGTTGACAAACAAGTCTCTCTAGATAAACACTCTTTTGTATTCAGATTTGTTGTGTCTTGAAATGAAGCACTACATGGTCCTTTTATAGGCCTTTGGACATTACCCTTCAACTACATTCATTAAATATAACTACTACCTAACTCACAATTAATACAACAACTTCTAACTACCCATTAATACAACAACTTCTAATTACCCACCTTCCAACTACCAACTACACACCTTCTAACTACCAACTACCCACATTTAAGTTTACCTAACAGTTTTTAGGACATCTAAAAGAAGTTGTTCTTGTAAACGAATATCTTCTCTTATTCCGCTAACTTGTCTAATATCTTCCAAGAAACTTTTCTCCTTGAATGTATCATGAATTTGATGGTAGATGGCTTTGGCAAGAGTGGTTTTACCAGATCCTCCCTCTCCGCATATCCCTATTTTACAAATTTCCGTGGATTTATTTTTGATAGTTTGAATCACATCTTCCATTCGGGATTGTAACCCAACTGGAAATTTAGTTGCAGACAGGACCGGTAAATTAACAACGAACTTAGCAATTTTTTCCACTAGTTCAGCATCACTCCTTCAAGTTTAATAGCAGTTATGGAAGAAGTCATGTATTAACAAGATTAAAGTACAAGCTTAAAATATGGTTTTGATTGAGGGAGTGAGTGATTTACCTGTAATTGCGCTCATCATATCCAAAGCAATTTGCAGCTTTGGTGAGTGCGTGGCTCCACCTGGACATGCCATGCTCCAGTTCTTGTTCTGAGAATGTTTGGTGTGCAGTTTCTTTAAAGGCTTTTCCAAAAGGACCCTGATGAAGACGTACATCAGATGGCTGAATTTCGTAATATACGGGCAGAACAGGCTTTTTTTCAATTGTAGGCAAATCACTTAGGTTTATTACGGATGTAGGCAGGTTTTTTAAAAATTACAGAACTAGGCAAAACGTTTTGGGGGTGCACGTTTTCGTTATGAAGAAATCGTGTAGCCCCCGCACGTTGTTTGGTCAGAGTTTGTCAACAAGCGAAATCGTGAGGGGGGTGAACGACATTCAAAGGAAATCGTTTGGGGGGAGCACGTTTTTAGATGAAATCGTGGGGGGGAATACGTTTTTCATTGAGTAATCGATTACCGTAGGCTGTAATCGATTACTGCATGTGTTGCTGTCTTCTGGATGTAATGTAATCGATTACAGAGGAAGTGTAATCGATTACATGGTTAATGCATTTTGTTCGAGTGAATTGTAATCGATTACAATGCCATTGTAATCGATTACAGTACAAATTTTAAAAAACAAAGTGATTAAATTAGAATTGGATATAGAGGCGAGCTACATAATTTGTTCTCATTTGATAAAGTTTTTTGGTCCATAAAAAAGGAAGTATTTGAACTTGTAGTTGATGAAGGCATAACAAATATTAATGTTCATAGAAAATTGTCTTAGTTTTGACATTGTAGAAAGAAGAAAAAAATATTGAAAATTAAATTAATTGAAATAAAAAATGTACAAATTATTGGCGAAATGGACATTGTCCCCTATGATGACCCTCAGTGCGACAATAAGAGCATTTTTTTGGCTTATCCGTAACGGGTTGATCCA
>Ga0214543_1013187_pt1 | contig 10527 bp, 9 predicted proteins | sample CNSS2metaG_FD_160094 | JGI IMG/M metagenome (GOLD analysis project Ga0214543, IMG submission 160094) | Root nodule microbial communities from cowpea collected in UCLA plant growth center, Los Angeles, California, USA - CNSS2 | ecosystem: Host-associated > Plants > Roots > Nodule | place: USA...
TCTTGAATTCCTAGGGAAGTATAGGACAGCAAAACAAACTAAAATATACAAACGGCAAACATTATCAACATCAACAAACTCAGCCTCTAACAAACTCTTAATGACATTAATAACATTTTCAACCGTTAGTAATTTATCTTTCATAACTGACCCCACAACACCACATATATTTTTATCAAATTCCACATCCACCCCAACACCACCCAATCCTAAGCACATGGAGATATCACCACAACTTATTGGAATACACCGTTGCACGACACGAAAAGATTCATGAGCCGGTAACCATCACTTCAGCATCTCCAGCATAAGGGGATTATATATTTGTAATGGTTTCACTATCTGCAAACACCATTGGAATGGTGTATCTTGTAGCCTTGCACGATGGCTATCCAAAAGCAAGTCGTGAATTTCAACAATGTACTTCGTGTAACAAAAGGTCCGCAACCGACACTAACATTCAATCAAAATACATAAATTATAACTTATTTAAAAATCATACCCAAATAATGATAACAACCAATTCATAAAAGTGTAATGTCAATACCTTCTCATCAGATTGTCCTTTACCCGCCATCCTTTCCTATTTTACAACTCAAAACATTTACCCTTGAATGACATAGTATCAAATAATTACACAAACCAAATAAAATTCCAAAAACAACAAACAATAACAACAATATCAAACACCAAAGCCCATCCCCTGAAACATAAAAAATTCCTATTTTCCATATCCAACCATCACTCAGTAACATTCGGCCACCACAAAATTAAAAAACCCCCAAATGTGCTACTTTGAAAATTTTGGTGTTGTCCAAACGCACAACATTGTCAAACACCACAACATGCCACTACAAAATCAAGACTACAAAACCACACCACAATGCAAACCAAAATATACCAACGACTTTGTCAAACAATGTTGCACCAAACTTGAAAACCACACCACAATGAAACGTTTTTCCCCCAAAGATTAAACCTTTTCGATTGCTGAAGAAAAAAACACGAACCTTACACTAAAATAGTGTTGCGGAACGACTTCCGGTAGGTTGGTTGTCGTTGCCGTCGACTCGCTTCGACTGGATTCGATCCCCTCCACTATCGTCGCTGTCGCAGGTGTGTCCTCTCACGGTGACCGCCTCCCGCCTCGCTTCTGTAACACCACAACTTCTCTGTCTCGACTTCCTCCGACTATCTCAGTCTCTCTCGGCCGTTCCGCCGACTTTCTCACGCTGGCTTTACCTTTCCACACACTTGATCACCCTGTCTCTGCCTTTCCTTCGAGTTGCTCACGCTATCGCCGCCTTTTCGCTGACTTTCTCATGCTGTTTCTGCCTCTCCTCCGACTTGCAGAAACTGTCTCCACTTCCTCTGACTTTCTCCCTCCCTGTCTCACGAACACTCTACAAATTTTGCATTTTGGGATACTTTCTCTCTCCATGTCTGCTTTACTTTTGGCAAAAAGAATTTGCTGCACATAACCTCCGCGCACGTGACCATGGCTTCTGTTTGATTTAAAAAAGTAAAAAAAAAAAGAAAAAAAGGGTGCCACGTCACCCATGTCAAAATTGAGTTTGAATTTTATGTTCGAATATCATTTTCGATGCATTAATGCTAGCGGTAAAAATCTTGACACAACGAGAAAAAAACTAATTAATAAACTGACGCATAGCCCTACCAGGATTCGAAAACAGGCCATTGCATACATTTATGCATACCTCATACCACCAGACTGCACCTACACACTGTCTTGTTATATTACATGCACCCTAGGTTTATAAACCCATATATCCACATTAAATTTAATATTAACAATTAAAAACACTATATAAGAACCGTCAGATTCGGAGCCATGTACCTACACATACAACTCAAAGTGCTAGCACTAAACTAGATACATTCTCATATTATAATAGGCACCACTTAATTATATATACATATCTGCAACATTAAATATAATATTAAAATTTAAAATAAATAAAACAATAACTTATATCACTTAAATAATAATTATAAATACAACAATAACTTAAATCACTCAAATAATAATAATTTCATATTCATAATTTAATAACCTAATTAAATTAAATAAATCAACAATATTAATCAAACCATTAATTTGTTTTCCAAGTGTTTCTCTGTAGTCTAATATTTCCCGAGTCTTACAACTAGAGCTAGCTAGCTACCACACATAATTCCCAATTAACATACAAAAGCAATGGTAGCCTAGTTGATGCACCTCTGAACATCTTTCAATTAAAAAATAGTGGAAGGATGTAGGTCTGCTGCTATTAGACCTTACGTTAACCTCTTTTTCTTCTATTTCTCTTTTTTTATTTATTTCTTTTATATACATATTTGTTGAAAAGGGAATAAAAAAATAATATAAAAAGTAAACAAAATATGATTAAAATTGAAAGTTAAAATTAAAATAAAGAAATAAAATTAAAAATAAAATAAACAAGATAAATAAACCACGGTTAAATAAAATAAAACAAGATAAAATTAAATTAAATTTTAAGTGAGATGAAAATAAAAGTAGGAATATATCCATACTCAAATCAACGTTCACTTCTCTTTTGTTTCTTTTTTATTCCCTCATCCTCCTAATTGGGTGTTGACAATGGGCAATAAAGAGAAAATTCCAGTGGAACTCGTCGAGACTTATCGTATAATCTTCGACACTAGATATCACTTTGACCTTATGGATACTTTTTATGTACCTAGTATGACTAGGAATTTCATTTCTTTATCTAAGCTTGACGTTGATGGATACTCTTTTAAGTTTGGGAATGGTTGTTTCAGTTTGTTTAAGCGTACTTTTATGATTGGATTTGGTACACTTTATGATGGTTTATATAAATTGAATTTGGATAATTTATATGCTGAAACTATATTGACTTTGAATCACAATGTTGACACGCAACATAGTTTAGTAGATGAACGATCTTCTTACGGGTATATAAGCAGTAATTTCAAATCCAGAGGTTAAGCGTACTCTGGCAACTTTACGTAAGGCAGAGTTTGGTTTTTTGGGTGTAATAGTGGAAAAGTTGACAGATAAGTCACCCTTACTGCCACTCTACAAAACCGTACATGAGATTTTTACTTCATATGGCTCCTCGTTCAATTTTTTTTGAAGTCATATGGCTACACATATATTAATAAAGTTTTAGAGTGATTCAGAATGGATAAATGTTCAGCATCTCTCGTTCCAATACAGAAAGGAGACAAGTTTAGTCTCATGCAATGTCTAAAGAATGATTTGAAATGGAAACAGATGGAAGATACCCCTTATGCATCTGTTGTTGGGATTTTGATGTAGGCTTAAACATTTACGAGGCCAAATATTAACTTTGCAGTTGGTATGCTTGGTAGATATCAGAGTAATCCAGGATTAGAGCATTGAAAAATTGCAAAGAAAGTTTTAAGATACCTACAAGGAACAAATAATCATATGCTTACTTGTAGAAAATCTTATCACCTTGAGGTGATAGGTTATACAAATTCAGGCTTTGTCGACTGTATGAATACAAGAAAGTCTACATTTGGTTATGTGTATCTTTTAGCGGAGGAGTGATTTCATGGAAAAGTCCAAAGTAGTTTGTCATTGTTGCATCCACCATGGAATCTGAATTTGTTACATGCTTTGAGGCCATTGTTCAGGCTAATTGGTTGCAAAAATTTATTTCAAGACTTGGAGTAGTCGACAATATTTCCAAGTTGCTGAATATTTATTGTGATAATTCTACAACAATTTTCTTTTCTAAGAACGATAAGTATTCCAAAGGTGCTAAGCATATGGAGTTGAAATACTTGACCGTTAAGAAGAAGTTTAGAAACTTAGAGTGTCGATAGAACATATTAGCACAAATCTTATGATTGTTGACCCTTTGAAAAAAGGGTTACGATCCAAATAGTATGATGCCCATGTAAAGAATAAGGGCAAATTGTCTACTAGTGAATGTTGAATGTTAATGTTATTAATGTTTATGTGACACTTTGAGCTCTCTAATGTATAAGTTTCTGAAATCTGTGTTTTCTTCTTTATGTTTATATATACAAATTATGATGAAGAAAACAAATTATGTTATGTTATTGTTTTAGAAAAATGACATTATATTTGAACCCATTATGGACTTCTTGTTTTAAGGTCATTAAGAGAAATGGACGATACAATAGTACATGAAAGGGATCATGTCGACCGAATGATGTGTGACCGTCATGACTCTTATTATTTTTATATTTTTTATTATGAATAATGATGGAACACATTTATGTAAGGTCCTTTAATGCGCATTTTGTTTATGTATTATATCACATAATATTATGACATCATATGAGTCAAGTGGGAGAATGTTAGAATTAATTGATGAATTAATTCTATTATGTGACTCATTTGAAATATTATTATGGACCCAATTGTGATTCAATAAAATATAAGGACCTATTGTTTTTTATGGGAAGTGATAATAAAATAACATAAAGATAAAATAAAAACCAACTTGATAGGCGTCAATTTATAATAGGGATTGGGGTTTTGTCTTTGGCCATAAGGTTCTTTCACAATAATCCATCAAGAACGTGTGAAAGGAGAAAAGAAATGCAAAGAGATAGATTGGGAAATTGTGGTTAAAGAGCACACAAATTACAAATTGAAGAACGCATACTCACAAGATCTCCTATGGATCAATGTTAGTGCTCTATTATATTTTACTGTGTGAGAATCTTAAATCTTAAAGATCCTTAATTGTTTTAGAAAGCAAACACCACATGAGGTAACCATTCCTACCAAGTTTTTAAAATTTTGTTTACAAAACCTCTAAGGAGTTGCGAAAGAGTTCTATTTACCACTTTTGTCTATCCATCTGTTTAAGGATGATAAGTTGTAGAAAAGAGAAGCTTTGTACCCTACAAGACCTTTCAAAATTAGTTTAAATATTTTACATCCCTATCTAATACAACGCTTCTTGGAATACCATGTAATCTTACCACTTCTTTGAAATATAATTTGGCCACAAGATTGGCATCATCGCTCTTGTGGCAAAGAATAAAGTGAGCCATCTTTGAGAAACTATCAACCACAACAAAATCATAATCTTTTCCTCCTTTGGACCTTGGAAGGCCAAAAAAAAAATCCATAGAAATATTGGTCCATGGAGAGTTAGGAACAAGTAAAGGCCTTAATATCCCATAATGCATAGACTTAGATTTAACATGTCTACAAGTAATATATTTATTACAAAAAGAGTGCATATCATGTTTCATGTGAGGTTAAAAGAAATTATCATGCGATACATCTAAGGTCTTTTGAACCCAAAAATGTCCCATTAATCCCCCTTCACTAGCTTCTTTTACAAATAATTCCCTCATTGAAACTTTAGGTACACACACTTAGTTCCTTTAAAAAGAAGATCATCATGCCTGTAAAAATCTTTAAAAGCTCCTTTTTCACAATTTTAATAGATTTCACCAAAATCATGATCATGATCATAGAATTCCTTAAACAATTCAAAGCCAAGTATTTTAGTTTCAGCCATAGATAATAATGCATACCTCCTAGATAATGCATCAGCCACAACATTTGCCTTACCTTATTTATGCCTAATAACATAAGGAAAATGTTCAATAAATTCTACCCATTTGGCATGTCTTCTATTGAGTTTACCTTGACTCTTAAGATATTTAAGGTATTCAGCATCATTATGAATTACAAATTCTTTAGGAAGCAAATAATGTTGCCAAGTATGCAAAGCTCTAACTAGGGCATATAACTCCTTGTCATAAGTGGAATACTTTCCCACCACCCCTTTCAACTTTTCATTAAAATAGGCTATTATATGCCTTTCTTGCAAGAGAATACCTTTTATGTCCATATTTGAAGCATTACACTCCATCTTAAAATATTTTTCAAAATTTGGTAAAGCTGAGATAGGTGCATGTGTGAGTTTGTATTTGGGACTATTAAAAGTCTCTTGTTGTTCCTTTCCCCACTTAAACCCCACATCTTAACAATTTCATTTAATGAAGATGTTATGGTGCTAAAATCCTTGACAAACCTCCTATAAAAATTAGCCAAACCATGAAAACTTCTTACCTCACTTACATTCTTAGGAATGGGCCAAACCCTAATATAAGACCCATGCAAAATATTTTTTATTTATTAAAATAAAAATTAAAGGGATGACAAAAAGATTAGGTAGTCTAGTTGGTTAGAGCTTGATGATAACGGAGGTAATGAGTTCCATTTCTCATCTAATACATATTTTGGAATTATATTTGATAATTATGGAATAGGGTTAAGATGTAAAATTATATTTATATTTTTAAGTTAAGTTTATGATTAATTGGTTTCATAACTTAGTTGGTTAGAGTGCTGGATTTAACTTTAGAAGTTATGAGTTCTATTCTTGCTTAGATTAATATTGTATTTTTTTTAGCAATTAAATGAAATTTGGAAGAAGAAGAGCAAAATAACGTGATTTGTATGACACTAGTCCAGGAAATAAAATCACCATTACATAGTTCATGAAGGTGAATAAATAATCATTATTCTTCTTATTATTATTTTTATTAGTTTTATGAGTAATTAAAGGGAATTAAATAGGGAATATTATATATATATATATATATATATATATATTATCATTTTGAAATGAAAGTTTATTTGGTAAATTTTGATATCATACTTGGGTTATAATAGTTAAAGATTAATATTGTATAAGTTGTTTTAGAATTTTCGGTAATGTAAACTATGTGGTGTTTGTGGTTAGGTTTGGGTTATGTTTTTGTATAATAGTAGTGTGGCTTGAGGTTGTATTTTGATGTCTTGATTTTTATCATTATTATAATTTGATGCTTTGGGTTTTGCGATTTAGTATAACAATAGTGTTAAATTATTGTATATGTATGCTAGTTTATAGCATTTTATAAGATTGTTAGGATAAAAAGGTGACGTTAGGATAAAGTATAAGCATGTATATTTATATTATATAAAAATAAACTAAATTTTTTGTGTGTTTATTAAAAGGATAATGATATTTTAATCCATTTTTTTTATCCACTTTTAACCCATCACTTCATCACCCTTAGATCATGCATTTTAAATATTTTTAGTGATGTGATATGATGATCTAAGAATGATTGGAATGGTGGGTTAAAAGCGGATAAAAAAAGTGGATTAAATTATCATTATCCTTATTAAAAATAGTTTGACATATGCAAGGACGGTGCAATTGTATAGCATTGGAAAGTTTTCATTTTATCTGTTATTAACGTAATGTAGTGGTTGCTTGACTCTGGCAGTTGGTATTTTAGTTTTGATTACATTTATATAATATAAAAACATGTTTATACGTGGTTGACAATGTGCACTAGTGGTAAAAGGACAATCTATGACGACTTATTATGTCAGGTATATGTCACCTCTCATAATAAGTTGATCGGTGACATTTTTGGAATAAAAGTAAAATTTACTATAACTGGTAAAAGGGACCATGTCAACAATTTACTATCTCTTTCTTTGAGAGTAGTTTAGCATTTGGATCCTAATCATTCTCTTGTGGTTTTCTCGTGTTCCTTGCATAAGAAAGCTAACACATTGTCCATCAAAAATATATTAGAGGCGTAATTTTTTTATTCTATTTTATTTCCTTCCAATATGATTAATATGATTTAATGAATGTTTACTTTTTGTAGGTCTTTGGAAGCTCATTCAAGGTTGCGGGGTATTCCATTTGTATTTTGGAAGAAGATTCAAATAATTGCGCCTAATGTAATTTATATGTCTGACTACCATTTGAGCTCTAATATAAAACATATTATAATTATTTGTATTTGATTTGTAGTGTCGACATCAATCGGGGAGCTATGAATGTGGGTATTACGTCATGAAACACATGCACACGATTATATGTACAAACATTATTGACTCATGGAATAAAGTAATACAAAAATGACTAAATACTTATGTAATTGTGAACTACAATACTGTTTAACTTCATTATGCTTTTTTTGTAGATACTTAATTATTCATCGCCATTGGAAGATAGAGAGGTAGAAGAAATTAGAACCAAGTGGGTTTCCTTTCTTTTGAGTGTTGTTGATAACTTGTAGAAATCTTAGTTTATAGTAATTTACAATCTTTTTTAGAGTATTTGTAAAAGTTGTCAAGGTTGTAGATTTATGTATATACAATTTCAATTTTTGAAGTTTGTTAGACAACTTAACTGTATGGAATTGGTTTGGTTAGGAATTATTTGTTCTGGTGATATGAAATGTATTTGCAAGTGAATTGAATGGAGAGGAAAATGGTAAAACATAAAAAAAATAATAAAAAAAACCTAACTTACTATGACATACTTTGCATTACCTGTCATAGTAAGTTGGACTTACTATGATGTACTTTTTCATTACCCGTCATAGTAAGTTCACTAAGTGTCGTAACATTTCCATCTTGTGTTGTGGTAAGTTGGACTTACTATGACTGTTAATCGAATACCTATCATAGTAAGTCTGACTTACTATGACAGGTTTTTGCGACATCATAAAAAATGACTCTTGCAACTATGACGCCAGAATACCTGTCACACTAAGCCCATTTTATTGTCATAGTAAGCCGATTTTCTACTAGTGGTGGTACTCTGTTTATTAGAACTTTAATTTCAAATTTTTTACCATAGATAATGTACATAAATATAATATAAAGTAGGCTTAAATACCTTTTACGTCCTCATTTTCGTAGTGTTTGTTGCGAATGGTCCTCACTTTTACCAAATGTTTAAAATGGTCCTCATTTTCGCAACTTATGTTTAATTTAGTCCTTTTGTGTGACGCTGTTTAAATTAGTAACGAAGAACTGTACATGTGGCATTGTTTGTATTACGTTGAATTATGGTGCATTAGGTGTACAGTATAGCTGGATTAATAACGTTAAAATTCAAATTTGGGGCAAATGCTGCAAATAGGGATTCTACTAGGTGGGAGGCGATTTTTGGATCCACGATTCTCAGAGGAAGCAATTGGACGTGGTGATTTTTGCGTTCGATTTCAAGTTTCCAGATAATCATTATCGACGAGGTAAGTACTTTGCTCTTGGGTTTATGATTTTCAGGATTGTGATAAAGTTTGCAGATTGGCATCAGTTGGGGTTAGGGTTTTCGTGATTATGTTTTGGTATTTGTTGTGGTTTGAATGTTGTGATGTTGTGCATGATGAGGTGTTAATTGCATGAATTTGTGTAGTTTTTGTTTGTACGGGGGGTTGTGTGGGGTATTATTTTAGTCTATTTCTTCGTCGGTTGTCGGTGGTGGGTATGGTCCCCATTACTTTAATTGTAATTGATTGTAGTAGTGGTCCCCCATTGAGTTAAAGTAGGGTTTATAATACAACTTTTTTCTTTGTTGAATTTACTTTAGGACAATGAGTGATGAAAGGTTCGATGTTGTTGTCCACCACAGTGGTATTTTTGTACATAATGGTGCGTTGCATTATATGAATGGGGAAAAATAAGCCTGGTCATGCGATCTGGATAGGTGGAGTTACTTTGATGTTCTAAATGCAGTTTAGGAGATTGGGTATGTTAACAATAAGGGAATGTGGTATGCTGTCCAAAAAATGCTTCACCTATTGTTATATGACAATGGTGCTATTAATATGGTGATGTTCCTAGGCGTTATAGTGAGGTGCATTTATTTGTGGTTCATGGTGTGGATGAAGCAGAGATAGTAGATGGTGTTGATGAGGAAGAGGTAGGTAATAATGTGGATATATAAAAAGTTCTATACCTTTGTGATGCACCAACTCTTACTGAAGAGGTTGGGGAAATGGATGCTCAGGTTGGAGAAGTTCAAGTTCAGGGTGCAGAAATGGAGGCTAAGGTTTATGAAGTGCAAAATGAGGGTGAGGTTGGGGAAATGAATAGTGATCGGGGAGGAATGGAGGCTAAGGTTTGTGAAGAGGACCATGTTAGGGAAATGGATGGTGATGGTAGATGAAGTGGAAGTTTATGTTGGACAAATGAAGGCTGAGGTTTGTGAAGTGCAGGTTGAGGGTGAGGTTGGGAAAATTGATGGTGAGGTGGGAGGAATGAAGGCTGAGGTTTGTGAAGAGGACCCAGTTGGGCAATGGATGGTGAGGTAGGTTGTAAGACCCGTAGAATTTAATTAATTAATTAAATAATTAATTAATAAATACGGGAGGGGTAATAATTTATGACATTAAATTATGGTTGGTATGACGTGGAAAAGTGCTAGCTCATGTGGTTGAGAGCACTTTGATTATGCGAAAGGACTTGGGTTCGAGTCCTATGTATGATAACTTTTGATGTTATGGTTTTGTTATTTAAATTTATGAAAACATGTTCTTCCATATTATGATAATTGAATTGTGATTTCTAGCATGAAATATGAATTGGCATGATGGTTTGATATTGATTTGGCAATTGCATGGTTATGGGTTCAAGCTTTGGAGAACTCACATTAATTTTTATATTTTTGGGCATTTTTGGGTTTGACTTGAATATGAAAG
>Ga0214543_1013190_pt1 | contig 10524 bp, 10 predicted proteins | sample CNSS2metaG_FD_160094 | JGI IMG/M metagenome (GOLD analysis project Ga0214543, IMG submission 160094) | Root nodule microbial communities from cowpea collected in UCLA plant growth center, Los Angeles, California, USA - CNSS2 | ecosystem: Host-associated > Plants > Roots > Nodule | place: USA...
GTGGAACTGGACACCACTACGGTGATTAAAAGGACAAAGATGTAGTTTAATATTTTATTACATATGAAATAAGTCGTGTTTATGTGTTTGTAAGAGTTTACCGTGTTTAACACAATTTCGAAGATCAGCAATGGAAAAACTTTATAATTGCAAATGCTTCATTGCTAAATAGCGAACAACAATTTCTTTAGATAAACTCAACAAGTTCAATGATCTTAAAGATCATTGTTACAACATACAAAAAAAAAAACTAAATAGGTATAAATTTGTCACACTTCTCAACTTTCATGAAGTTGACATAAAAAGATATTGTCACCGTAGGGACCATCATTGAGTGCCACTGAATGACATGTTGAAGATCTTCGTCATTCCTTACAAAAAGGAACTCATCAATGCCTTCCGCAACAAATTCAGGAGGGACATGGTACCACAAATGGCTTAGTGGGGGCTTAGATGGTCCCATCAAATGACTTCTTATGATGATGCGCATATGGTTAAGAGTAACCCCATTTGGAAGTCTACATAGGGAGAACCTTCCATCTTCAAAATCAATAGCAGCATTAAAGGAATTATATGCATTCAACTCTTCAAATAAAACCATTTTTACTTATTATACTAGAGCACTCCACAACTTGCAAACTAAGGAACCACAACCTTAAATAGAACTGATTATCTTCACCTGGATAGCGTGCCAAGAAACATATTTACTCTCACCACTGTAAAAGCTGGCACATCTTTTAAATAAAGGGCCTCAATTGCACCTTCTAATTATGACAAGACCTATCAACTTTATTGGGAGGTGCCAAAGCTAATTTATTATATTACTCTTCTAAAAGGTAATAGATACTTCAATTGGGATAACGTGCCAATTCAAAAATTTACTCTCACCACTGTAAAAGCTGGCGCATCTTTGAAATAAAAGGCCTCACTTGCACCTTCTAATTATGACAAGACTTATCAATTTTATTGGGAGGTGCCAAAGCTGATTTATTATATTACTCTTCTAAAAGGTAATAGATACTTCAATTGGGATAACGTGCCAATTCAGAAATTTACTTTGACCACTGTAGAAGCTGACGCATATTTCAAATAATTGGTCTCACTTGCACCTTCTAATTATGACAAGACTTATCAACTTTATTGGGAGGTGCCAAAGCTGATTTATTATATTACTCTTCTAAAAGGTAATAGATACTTCAATTGGGATAACGTGCCAACTCAGAAATTTACTCTCACCACTGTAAAAGCTGGCGCATCTTTGAAATAAAAGGCCTCAGTTGCACCTTCTAATTATGACAAGACCTATCAACTTTATTGGGAGGTGCCAAAGATGATTTATTATATCACTCTTGTAAAAGGTGAAAGATACTCCAATTGGGATAACATGCCCATTCAAAAATTTACTTTGACCACTGTTAAAGCTTACGCATATTTCAAATAATTGGCCTCACTTACACCTTCTAATTATGACAAGACTTGTCAACTTTATTGGGAGGTGCCAAGGCTGATATTTAGTTCAGAAATTTACTCTTACCTTGCAATTTGGACAAGACTTGTCAACGCTATTGGGATAGTGTGTGTATAAAGATACATAATTTTACTACTTCATAAAGGGTTATGTGGACGGTGGACCTTTTTGAAATTGTGCTAATACTGATATTGTTTGTAAGTGGGGAGTACAGAGGTAGTAAGTGGGGAGTTGTGATGACTATTTTGGTCTTCATTACCCAATTTTTATATAAAAATCAAATTTCATTGTGAACATAATATCCTCACACTAACCTTAACATAGTACAAATTCATTTCCATGACCATGACATTAAATGTTAGGTAATGTGGCCACGGGGTTTGTTAGAATTTTCGAGTCACACTATCTTCGAAATTGAGGAGTGAAGAACAATGAAGTGGGAAGTTATGTTGGAAATTTTGGTCATAGTACCAGTGTTTGTTTCATATTTTCAGTTATTGCAACCGATAATAAAAAAATTTACAAGAACTCCCCATTTAATCTGAAACGGCTCCCCACATACCATTTACGTTACTTATGGGATAATTTGTAATGTTCACCATCCAAATAAGCTACTATTCAATTTGGTCGTCATGGAAATAATTTACTTTTGTTGTTCATAACTCAATATCAAAATGTCCATCGTAACTCCCCACTTAATCCATCATTAGTCCCTACCTACCTCATTCATTAGTTATGAGACCTTTTTCCATTATCCCCATCCAATTAACATTTAGTAGTCTTAGAAATATTACCGTGTTATCATATGATTACAATGAACATTTTTCTCTTGACTCTCAAGTTTTATATTTTCCATTTTTATTCTTTCCATTGAATTACTGCAACTGATGTTTAAAATAATAAGAATAACTCACAACTTAATCCAACAAGACTCCTCACATACCTCATACATACTTTAAGGGACATCTTTTCATTACACCATCCAAAAAAGCTGCTTTTCAATTTCGTGGTAATGAAAATAGTTTTTTTCTATGATACAATGACAACGAACATTTTGTCTTAACACTCAAGTTTCATATTTTACATTAACAAAACTGTTAGCGATGTTCATAATATTAAGAAAAACTCCCCACTTATTCCAGCATTACTCCCCACATACAGAACCCACAATGAAATGAAAGTCCACGAAGGAAAGATTCCAAACACAACACCCAATTACTCCTATTAAAAAAAATTAATACTACACAAATTATTAAAAAAATTAAATTAAATTGACGTTTATATTTTCAAATTACACATAAAATAACTTACTACACAATATAAAATCTATTTTTAAATCAACAAATTTAAAAAGAAAAAAAATATTATTTATTATTATTTTTCTTTCAAATAATACCTAAAATGACTAAAAATACAATACTATATCTATTTCTAAAAAATATATATTTAACCTTTAATGTAAAATTTTTACAAAACATAAAAGATAAAAAATAAATCTTATATCTATTTTATTACAAAAATTTTAAAAAATTAATTCTAATTTATTTAAAAAAAAAAACCAAGTTCAGAATTCGGATCCCTGGGGACCGAATTCTGACTCGGAATAAAAAGAAAAAAAAAAGCATCATAAGTTGGAATTCGGCTGCCAGAGGACCAAATTCTCAACTGAAAATAAAAACCGTGCCATCCATGTAAATTTAAACTACAGTATGCTATTTAAGTAAAAAAAGTGGTCAACCGTGCTTTTTGGGAAAAAAAAATCTTTTCAAGCACTTTACTTCATTTTAACAATTTTTTAGTTTTATTTATTGATATTTTTTTATCTGTTCTTGTATGGTAGGAACCAAGAGATCTCAAGAGCTTCAATTTTCTTAATCCTCGTCTCCTCTCCTTACAGCTGATTCTGGTCCACCGTCGGGAATGGGGTACCTGCAAACACTCTGATGCCTAAGTCAGAAATAACTCGATATTCTCTCTGCACTATATGAGTTTTAGATAGCATACCCCCTGTCTGTCAGTGAATTGTCCCTTATACTACCTAGCATTATTCCCAACTTTATTACCCATAGGGCGGTTTCCTTCTCCCATTAAGCACTAAGGAATCTAATCAATATGGTAACTGCCCCCAGACCTTAACGGTAACCTTTCTAAATTCTCATTAATGTTGAACTCCTGAGCCCTTGGATGTGTGTTATCTTTGCCATCACCTGAAAAGGTCTACCTCTCTACGCTGCTGGCCCATTACATATCAGGACCCTTGGGCCAAGATGTATCGGGCACCTAAGGCCGACATGTACTCGGCCCCCATCTTAGACGCGCTTGCTATCTTGTCAGGTCACACAACGCGCCTTGACTCTAGTGGCCGAGATGTACCTGGCTATTGAGCCGTGGTGTTCACGGAAATTGGGCCGGGATATATGCATATGTCCGCACCACCCTAAGCCCATCATACTTTCTCCCCATCTTCTTCTAATGACTGTGCCTTATCTCGAATAACACCCTTTCCTGTCATGCCCCTGTCCGAGTACATCCCTCCCAAGCTTCCCTACCCATTATTGATATATAAATATTTCAAACAATATTTAAATAAAATTCAATGCGGAATATACATTTAAATAAACTTAATTTTGTTAAAAATATCAATTATAATAAAAATACCATTGTAAAATTTATATAAAAATTAAATTTGATACAGAGATGAAATTGATTCAATTTTAAAAAATTTGGGACCAAATTGAGACAAAATAACAAATATAGGGACTTCATTGAGATTTTTCACATCCAATAGTGACACGTGGCATTGTCACATCACATTGTCTCTGCCACATGGCACAATGTCAGATTGACACGTGGCAATTTTAATTTTTCTTTAAAAAAATTATAAAAAAATTAAAAAACAATCAAAAAAATCATGTGCTGACACGTGGCACCTAATTAACACTGTTACTGTACAACTAATGGAAAAGAACTGATTGCAAATTTTTAAAAATAGGGACTCAATGAAGTCAAATAAAAATGGGAGAACCTACTTGAAATTTCGTTACAAAAATGGAACCTCTAAAATGATTTAACCTTTTAATTTAAATTTGTACGTCTTTTAATTGTTTGATCTAAAATTTGTACGCATTTAAACTACTTTTGATATATATATATATATATATATATATATATATATATATATATATATATATTTTTTATTTTAAATACGATGTCATATGATTTTGTTTAAATAGTAAAAGTTAAATATGATTTTTTTGTACTTGTAGTTAGATTTTTTTTAGGGACACGTTGATGGTCATTGCGTACCCGTGTTAAGGATGAGTCTGACATTTACAAGTCTTAATATGCTCAGAATTCGGAGCTTACCATAAATTCTGAATTCAGGCTGAAAATTTGAAACAGAATTGATCTCATTCGATCTTTCATCAATTCATATACTGGTTTTTATATTATTATCTCTATTATCATTCATTATACTAACAACCCAGTATTAATATTAACAAATCAATCTAATCACCTAACAATATATTTAAATAAATTCAGTAATTATGTTTCTGTTAATTTGAATTATTAAAAAAAAATTATTTATCCTTTTAAATACTTCTTTCTTTAATATTAACCAGTAGAATAAAAATATATTTCGGTGCTTTTTTACATTTAATATTTCTTTAAATTAATTTTTTAAATAAAGATTAAAAAAAAAAATAAGATACAAGTTCTATTTTAAATATTAATAACAAAATGTCTACAACTAAAAAATATTTCAGTAGTTTAAAAATATAAACTATAAAATTAAATATTTAAATGTAAAACAATAATTAAAAAACACAATAACTTAACTAGATGTAACACTACAATAGTTAAAAAAATTCGTTACCCATATAATTTTAAAATAAATGAAAATTTTAAAATAAAAATGTATAACTATATTGTTTTAAGTTTATAATTTCTTATTTTGTTTAGATAATAGGAAAATTAATAATAACAACAAACCATGAATAATAACAATCTATATATTTATACATGTGATGTGTTAGTAAAGGAGTACGAAGAAAGTTATTTGAAGTGATATTCAATTATTCTATTCTTGTTATTTTGGAGGTATTTGATGGATGCATTTTATAACTTCTTTTATCGACTTTCTAAGGTATTTTTCTTTTTAAATTATTATTTTTTCTTTTAAAGATTGTTTTTTTTTTCACTATTGTTTGCTTTGTATTAATTGATTTACTTCTAAAGCAAATGTAATATTTTATTTATGGCTAGGCGAGTAGAAAAAAATGTCAACACCATTATCAAATTCTTCTAGGTCTAACTTGAAAATTCCAAGTAATTTTATTTCAAAAGATGTTCAACAAGTTGATTATGCGCCTTTATGGACATATGTCACTTTATTAGACAAAAGAGCAGAAGGAGGGGGAACAAGAGATGGGCTTGCAATTTTTGTCAAAAAACTTTTAAAAGTTCTTATTCTAGAGTAAAAGCTCATTTACTGAGAAATCATGGGTCTGGAATTAGTGTGTGCTCAAAGGTCAATGAAGAATATTTAGTTGAATTGAAATCAGTTGTTGAATTGGCAGAAAATAGAGTAAAACCTAAGCATGTTCCCTTGCCCATTAAAAATAGACATGAAAATAGTTCATTAAAAAGAAGGAATAATGGTCCCTTAGAGAGGGCATTCAACATGGAGGATAAAGACAATCTCAATGCTCTCATAGCTAGAATGTTTTATTCTTCTAGATTGCCTTTTAACCTTGCAAGAAATCCATATTACGTCAATTCATATTTGTTTGTTGCAAATCATAATATTAGTGGTTTTGTTCCTCCTAGATACAATGCATTAAGGACAACCTTATTACAACAAGAGAGAGCCCATGTTGAGAGGTTACTCAACCCAATTTAATCAATTTGGAACAAAAAAGGGGTTAGCATAGTCTCTGATGGATGGACGGATTCCCAAAGGAGACCTTTAATTAATTTTATGGCCACAAGTGAGGGGGCTCCTATTTTTTTAAAAGCGGTTGATGTTTCTGATGAAATAAAGAATAAGCAGTACATAACAGACAAGATGGTCGATGTTATTAAAGAAGTAGGGGAAGAAAATGTTGTGCAAATTATAACAGATAATGCTCCTGTATGCAAAGCTGTTGGAATGATCATTGAAGGTTTATTTCCTAAACTTTTTTGGACACCTTGTGTTGTGCATACATTAAATCTTGCCTTGAAGAACATATGTGCAACAAAGAATGTTGAAGGGAATGGTGTTGTTTATGGTGAGTGTAGTTGGATTATAAAATTTATCGATGATGTTTCTTTTATTAGGAATTTTATCATGAATCACTCCATGAGTTGACAATTTTCAATCGTTTCTCACATTTGAAGTTACTTACTGTTGCAGATACACGCTTTACATATGCTATAGTGATGATGAAAAGGTTTAAATTTTTGAAACCTTCATTGCAATCCATGGTCATTAGCGAAGAATGGAGTTCTTATAGAGCGAATGATATGGGCAAAACCCAAGCTATTAAAGAATTTGTTTTGAATGATGTATGGTGGGACAAAATTACGTATATTTTGGCTTTCACTCAACCTATATATAACATGCTTAGAGCTTGTGATACAGATAGTCCCACTCTTCATTTGGTTTATGAGTGGTGGGATACCATGATAGAAAAGGTGAAGATAGTTATATATAGGCAAGGAGAAAAAGAAGTAAATGATACATCAACATTTTATCAAGTTGTTTACAATATACTAATAGCAAGATGGACTAAAAATTGCACTCCTCTCCATTGCACGGCTTATTCTCTAAATCCTAGGTAAATGTATTTTAGCGATATTTTTTTAATAATTTATACCTAAATAATTGGAAAGTTACTAATTTTTATAATATATTTCTTTCTCGATTTATATTTGTAGGTCTAATAGTGAAGAATGGCTTCAAGAAAGCTCAAATAGGATCCCTCCACATGAGAATGAAGAGATTTTTATGGAGAGGAATAAGTGTCTGAAAAAGTTTTTCACAACTAGTGAGGATAAACAAAGGGCTGCACTTGAATATGCTGATTTCTCATCAAAATCAAATTTTTTTTCTTCTTTTGACACAATTGAAGATATGTGGATATTAGATCCTAAATCTTAGTGGGTGATGCATGGTTCTTCTGCCCCTCTCCTTCAAAAGCTAGCATTGAAACTTCTTGTGCAACCTTGCTCATCATCTTGTTGTGAAAGAAATTGGAGTACATATTCATTTATTCATTCATTAAAAAGAAATAAGTTGGATCCTAAAAGAGTAGAAGGCTTGGTTTATATGCATACTAATTTGCGACTTTTGGCTAGGAAGAATGAAGAGTACAACCAAGTGAGCAGTAAGATTGTGACATTTGCGGAGATACATGGGATGGCTTCGATGACGTTGGAAATCTTAGAGTGACAACATTATCTTTTGATGAACCAAATATGGAAGCTGCCTTATTTACAAATGATACTCAAGGAGAAGATGAAATTGACACCATTCCTATTTCTAGACAATAAATAATAAATTGTGATTTACAATTTTTATTTGTTAAATTATTTAAAACTATGGTTTGTATTTTTAATTCATATATTGAGTTTAATAAATTTAGCATATTTAATTTAGATAATATTTATTAATAAAATTTACATTTGTGGTATGATTTAAAAATAAATTACAGTAATATAATATATTTTTTTTAATATAAAATAATCGTCGTATCGAAAACGTGTTGTATCCTATATATTTTAAGATAAGACGAATTGCCGTATCAGATACGCGTCGTATCCGATACTCGTATCGTATTCGTGCATTCCAGATTTTTTTAATTGTTTGTTGATTTGTGTCATTTAAACTTTTTCATATATATTTTTTAAAATATATGTCATATGATTTTTTAAATAGTAGAAGTTAAATATAATTTTTGTTGTACTTGTAGTTAGTATTTATAATTGTTGGTTGATTTGTGTTTGTTTATACCAAATAGTTGTGATTAGAAATGAGTAAGAGTTTAATCAGGTTGTAGTTTCATGTCAAAATTAACGTGTACTAAGATCTTTCCTTTACTTCTATTTCTTTTATCTTATAACACATATGGATTGTTATGTTGTTTCTATGGAAGGGATAAACACAAAGAGAGAAGCAAGAGAGAAATATACGATTATGGTCATCTAGCAAGAAAGCTGACATTCCGCTGCTCCTCTCAACACTACATCATGTAACATTTTTTTGTTGCTAATATTTTAGTATTGTCAATTTATTAAACCTTTTGTAGTTTGATAATTGTTTGTCATGTTTTTTTTTTCTCGTGGCTTTTTAAGAAAATATGAAGAGATTTATGCTCCTCGAGTGGAAGAATTTTACTGCATCACAAATAATACTTATGATAAAGTAGAGATATGACATTTGGTAGTATTGTTGGAACCTTCATATTTTCAAATTGTTTTCATTATGATTGATAGTGACATAAAACACATAATCGTTTGTACTTGCACTAACACAAAAAAGCCTTTTAACGTAACCCCAATAACGTTTGCCTAAAAAAAGCCCAACGTTAAAAATGACCGGTGGCATTTTTGTAAATAACGGGACCTTTTTAACGTCTGACATGGAGCGGGCAGACGTCACTTAATGTCTGTTAAAAGATACCCTGACGTCACTCAAAAAAGGACGTCGACCCCCAACACGACAGACGTCCCTTGACGTCGGACCAGCACGTGCCAGACGTCCCTTACGTCGGCCCCTCCCACCCCCGACGTCACTTAACGTCGGATACCACACCCCCGACGTTAAGTGTTAGTTTATCTCTGCGCGAAACGCAGAAACCCTCGCGCTGTTCATCGTTTGCGCGAGAGTTCCCGCCGACAACGCCATTTCTGACCCCCTCCAGGTGAGTTTCGAAAGGTTTTCGCCATCAAACTTGTTGGGGTTTGATTATGGGTTGATTTTACGCATTTTGAACTGATTATTTTCCGTTTTCATCCCCATTTGCAGTGTTTTGAGATTCGTCCCACTTGCTCTTCGTTCCCATTTGGCCAGCAGTGTGCGGAGACCCTAGAATTACTTGTATGTATAGAATTACTTGTATTTTTTTTATAAATGTCATTATAGTTTTAGTCTTAGACTATTTTTTTGTTAATTTTTTTGGCCTATTTTTTTTTATTTAAAATTTTATAATAATATTTGTAAAATTACGAAATAAAATTATATTTATTATTAGATATATGCATGTTTAAATAATTCTCATTGCATTTTATTTTTGAATATTATTGTTGTAGTGTTATTTTATATATGTAAATTTATTATACTTATAGTATACAGTGCGCGAAACTTAGTTCCCGTTTGAGATTTAGTACAAATGATTAAATTTTTAATCGTTTGTATTAAATCTTGAATTGTCCGATTAGACAGTTTGAAAAAATTATTTTTCATAATTTGCTACAATGTGTACATTGAGGTTTACGCATAAATTTCATAAAATTTCGATTGAGGCTAATTTGTGTTGTTCTCTAGATGCATACTTGATTGTGATCATGATTAATCACTTTCATTTCGTGTACTTCAGAGACCAATGCGAAATGTTGTCGAAATTTTGTGAATGCAATTTCGTGCATGGAGAGAGTTTGGAGACTGGCAAGTTTGTTTGTTAAATTTTTTTATAGTGACACTAGTCATATATTTGTGTATTAAGACTATTAAATAATGTTATGTGTGACAGAAAAAAGGGCAGCAGCCCAACAAAGACAAAGGCTTAATGATACACCACACGTACTCTCTCGAGGTGGTCATGCATTATTGGAGAAAAAATTGAAAAAGTCTCGTGCACAGTCTCTGGGACTTGAGTCCCCTGACCTGGTGGATGCAATTCCTAGGTACGAGATGTGGAAGGCTGCTTGGACTAAGTCCGATGGGTAAATGACATCACAATCAGCTCAAATCATATCTCAAAAAATAGTAAGTACAAACCTTATTTGACTATCATAGTTCATATGTTTCTCCTTTTGATTAAACTTTCTTTTGTGGTGTAGGATGAATTAAT
>Ga0214543_1013194_pt1 | contig 10521 bp, 9 predicted proteins | sample CNSS2metaG_FD_160094 | JGI IMG/M metagenome (GOLD analysis project Ga0214543, IMG submission 160094) | Root nodule microbial communities from cowpea collected in UCLA plant growth center, Los Angeles, California, USA - CNSS2 | ecosystem: Host-associated > Plants > Roots > Nodule | place: USA...
AAACTATCCCTTTCGTGGTCCAACCCTACGAGCCAATCCTGCTCATAGTCCAACCCTACAGACTCCTCGCCTGTAGTAACACATCCAAGCTTACACAACTTGGACCCTGACACGCACGCAATCACCACACTATGGACTCCTCGCCCAATAGTAGCCGACGAGAACATCACAGTTCCTTGCCCATCGTGCGCCCAACGCATGCAATCACCATACTAAGGACTCCTCGCCCAATAGTAGCCGACGAGAACTCAACTAGTTCCATGCCCATCATGCGTTCAATCGTTCAAGCACATCCCAGACCCCTATTGGACTTAGCCATCAAGCCCAAGCACAAAGAAGCGAACTTAGTCCTTCAAGCCCACTAATCAAGCAAAAGAAGACAATTATACAGCCATGCAAATCGCCTGGTATCGCCTAGACACCGCTAGGCGGATACTGACTGGAAACCGCCCGGCGGTCACATCCCCACCGCCAGGCGATACGGCCCAGACAAGACCCGTAATTTTCCGTCACCGCCTGGCGGAGACCACCCTGCTGCTAGGCGCCTAGCGCTAACAGTGACCACTGCCACTGGTTTTCACTCTACCGCCAGGCGATACACCCCGCACCGCCAGGCGCTATACCAGTAGCGCAATGTTACTGGTTTTTGGTCCTTTTTACAGGTCTTAATAGACTCCCATTTACACAATGTTTCAGGACACATACATTCAGAGCATTACAATACATGCATCAAACCAAAAATGAAATATGCACAATTGTCTAAACCCAAGTCTTAATCACCACATTACAATATATTGCATAAATCAATATAAGAACAAGCCCTCTGGTATAATTTGTATGTCCACCACTTATCCCAATATAAGGTATATCGTACATTGATCTCTTCAGATTTCAGTTACCCCCAAGTCATTCCGCAACTTAATCCTTAGCCCTCACCTGTTGGTATATTCACTCAATTCCAAAGAAAGAAATTTACTGACTATTACCCCGAATCCCCCAGAATTTTCCCCCGAAACCTTCCACAACGCATTTTTTTTAGCACGTCACCAGAACATCCTCGCCTCTAATGTGTCGCCTGGCGGCACCCAAGAGCTGCCAGGCGGTTCTTACCAGGTTTTGTGATCTGTCCCATTTTCCAGCACTCACAGTATTCGCAATCACCCCCAATTCAGTTTGCATTAAGTCTAACATGATTACACATCACCCAATATTCAGATTTCATACCCTAATTCCTTTTCACTCCCATTTTTCCATCAAGATGACTAATCACAGCGATCATCCCCATTTTCCTATTCTAATCATTCATGAACCCTAAATCCCCACTTCAATTAAAATTCATGCGTAATCCACCAATTACTAATTTTCTGATAACAATCTACCATACCAATGACATTCGTATTACAAGAACCTCTCCCAAGCCTCTCACACCGTGAAAATACCCAAAAATCAGAGGAAACTGGGTGACCCAGTTCGTGTCGCCTGGCGGGCTACCCTTAGCCGCCAGGCGGTGCATATCAAAACTCAGAAAAACAAGCGCTCGTGGCATGAGCAGCCTGGCGGTCCTTCAACCCTGCCAGGCGGTTTCTAGAAATTTCCAGAAATTCAACAGAGTTCGACACAAACTCAAAATACACATTGCAACCATCCAATAAAGCATGAAAACATACGATTATTGTCAAAACACAAGTAAAAGCTCCCCTAACCTGGATTAAAACTTTCCCCGATATTCTTCTACTTCTTTCCTTGCTCCAATTGATCTCCCTTGCCTTCTCTCACTTCAGCCCCCATTGATTCACCCACACCCTTAGTTCCTCACTGAATTTCGTACTCTGTGTCTACCTCACAATACCCTCTGCAGAAAACTTTCTTTTCCCTCACAATTAGGCTCTCTAGTGGTGTTTTAATGGTGAGTAAAAACCTTAAACGAAAAACTGCATTAAGAGGGGAAAAATGACCATTCAAGCTCACTAATTGGCTTGCTTTCCAGCTTCCCCGGGGAAAAATGACCATTCAAGCTCACTAATTGGCTTGCTTTCCAGCTTCCCCTAACTGATACTTCTGCTAGGCTTTTCCTTAACCTTTCAACTTCAAATGAAGACCAAAAATGACAAAAAAATGAAGTTTCCTTTGGGTCTCCCAAGGTTTCAACCCACATCCATGCACAAGCCAACTCAATGCCTAACCAATGCAACCAATTCATATTTCATACTAACCAATACAATTCAATAATCATAAAACCCACAACACGTTTTAATATACACAAAATAATACAAATTTAATAACACACAAAAAAGTTAGCATACATAGGACTCGAACCCAAGTCCTTTCACACAATAGAAGTACTTTCAACCACATGAGCTAGTACTTTTCCATGCCATACACTCCGCATTTATTACTTTATAGGTTCCCCTTACCCACATTTATCCACTTAATTACTTAATTAATTATTTAATTTTTCCCGGGTCTTACAGTCATCACATCACCAATCTCATTCATCATTTAATGTGAATACGGAGGAAGCCTTGCAGAAAATGAAAGTAGACTTGGCCCAACAACTACGAGAGGAGATGAGACAAGAACGTGAGCAGATAAGGCAAGAGCAAGAGGAGATGAGTTTAGAGCGGCAATCGATGATGGAAGCATTTGACAAGCGGCTAGAGACCTTACTAGTGTCACAAAAGTTTCCCAATATAGTAGAACCTGACCTTTCTCATGGTGTCGCTAGAGTCAATACAAAAGGAAGTTGTTCGGTTGCAATTGAAACAGGGGGTGACATTGATTTCGGTTCCCAATGTGAGATGTACACATTGGTTGATTATGTATCTCCACCTCAGTTGGTCGCCATGGGAAGTGCTTTGAAGGTTCAACCCTGTTACATGGGGAATGTCTCCCCTCTCACTTAGTAAAGGTTATGGTAGAGACAATATGTTATGGTGATACTTCAATTCCAATACCGAAATCAAAGGTTGATATTGTATCACAAGCAATGGGAACCTTCATCGCTTGGATGAAACATGTCTTGAGGATGACACCACATATTGAATGGGTTTGTATATGCAATAATATTTTTTCATATGTAGTATATAATTTTTCCTAATTAATATTATGTTTGTTTTTGTTTGTAGCAAGATGAACCAGAGTTACACGTATAAAAAAAAATTGAGCATCCAATATGGACATTAGTGGAATATACTACAAGCATGAGTACAAATGTTGCTTCTATTCCTTGGAATGCCAATGTTTTTGGCAGAGAAAGTGAGTTGTCGTTGTACATATATAAAAGTGATTTGATGGAGATCATATCAAGCGCAAAGGACTTAAATGTGTCTATTTTGCAATATATATGATGTAAGTGAATCATTTTTAAATCATTTTTTAATCGTTTCCTTCTTAGATATTAAATGTGTGTCTTCATTATTAAATTAGGTACTTGCATGGTTTGAGTATGCAAGCGGGAAAAAATGACATATATGGGTTTATAAACCCTCATTTCATGACTCCAATGGGTAGCAGGAACCCTGGACCAAAAACATACATCCAAAATTCCATAATGCAGTAAATAAAAAGATTTTCATTGCTCTATATATATATATATATATATATATATATATATGCAACTATATCCTTATTTTTCATTTCATAAGGTCTAAATTTTGTATTAATAAAATTTGAGGTATTTAAACTAATTTTCATTGCAGTTGTCATTGGCAATTGCTTGTTGTATCTGTGCCAGAGTGTACCGCTATATGGTTTTGCTCTTGTCATAGACCTCATCCCCTCTATTTGAAGAGCATAATTAATACGTAAGTTTTTTTCAATAAATGCCTTCATTTATACATTAATCTTGAATATATAATCTCATGTTTTGTATTGATTATTTTAACTTTAGTGCTTTTAATGGACAAAGTATATTAAGTGGTAGATCGATTGTCAATACTAAAAGGGTCACTTGGATTTCCCTCCGGATACTTATACTATATATGTCATTCATTTATTTAGTATTATCATGTGTATTTATAACTAAATAGAATTATTGCCACTGTAGTGTAATAAACAAACTCGGAGATTTGAGTGTGGCTATTATGTGATGCAATAGATGACAACAATTGTTCAAGGCAATTATGAAAGTGGTTGGGATGAGATAATATACTAACTTATTTCATGTACTAATTTTAACTTAACCTAATTTACATATGTATTGCTATTAATTTTTCCAACACTTTTGCAGAAATTCAATGACCCAAGTCCAATGGATTTATGAGCAATTAAGGGTGGCAATTAGGGCTTGGCCTGTCGGGCTGGCCTGCAGGCCCACAGAAAAAATGCGGGGCGGGCCAGGATAGTGAGCCCGTAGGCCCGCATAGGTATGCGGCCTGCGCGGGCCGACTCGCAAGCCCGCATAAAATTTAAAAAAAAACTTGCACTTGTGTATATTAATTACTTATTTTATGGACTCTTGCATTAACGTTTCAAATTCTTGTATAACTAGAAAAGACAAGTATTATGTAATTTTTAATGTGCTAAAATTTAAAAAATACATTGTGTATGTCATAGTATGAATATGATGAAAATGTTAAATTATCAATTTATCATCTAATTCCCCAAAGTCTTTACTTAATTTTGTGAACTTCTTAAAGTTTCTCAATTTTTAAACATTGAAAGTTTTATCATAAAAATAAAATAAAAAAATTAAAAAGAATTAAAAAAAAAGCGGGCTCGCTGGCGGGCCCGTGGGCCAAGGAGTATGCAGGGCGGGTCAATGTTTTCAGCCCACATAAAGTGTGTGGGGCAGGGCGGGTCAGCCCGCGTTGTGCGGACCGGCCCGCATTGCCAACCCTAGGAACAATAGCTTATGTTCAAAAGCGTGGGCAAAGTACTTTCTATATGTAGTTAATGAGAGTTAGATTTAGTGACACTTAGAGATAGTTTAGACTTATGTTGTCATATAAGTTATTTGTAACTTTGATTGAACTATTTAGATTCAAACTTTGTCTGGATTGAAACTTTCTCTAAATTGAAATTCTATTTTTGGATTGGGTTTGTTTTTCTAAATTACAGGTTCGGATAAGACATTAAACAAAGCTGACTTTCTAAAAAAAAGCACTAATTAACGTCAGTTATGACTATAATTGTCATTAAAAGAAGTCTTATCCACGACGATTGGTGCCAAAACTATCGTGGTTACACTTTGTGCTTCTGGTCCATGTTCAAATCCATATTGTTCCCGTTCCTATTTCAACAACGACTCTTCAAACCATCGTCGTATTAGTTAATAATGACGACAATTATAAAATCATCGTTGTTGTTTGTTACTTTTAATGATGACTTAATCAATGACGAATTTGTAACCATCTTTATAAGCTTTGGTTAGCCGTCGTAAATAAGCATTGCTATAGCATTGTATGTTTGACTAGATGTTTATTCAATTCATTTCAATTATATTTATGTTCATCCGATTTAGTATACTTCCGTATTAAAATTAAGTAAAATTTCAATTACTGTTGCTCAAATACTTCTTTAGTCAATTTATTTTTATATACTTTTAATTTACTTACTTTCAAATATTATTAGATGAATTTATGAATATACTTTAATGCAATTATATAAAATAAATCCTATGAAAACAAATTTCAAACTAATTTTAATTTTCTAATTTATATAGTTTTAACATTTATCGTAGATAAAAAAAAGAATAATATCACTTAAAAAAAGGAGTTCTATAAATTATTATTTTTCTTTGCATAAAAACTATTCGAAAAAGTAGTTGTTTCATTTATCAATATTTTAATTTTTATATTTATTATTTGTAAATCAATAATATAAACTATCTAAAGAATTTTAATATTTTTTAAATTCTTTTTTTTTTAATAATTTTTTCTTATTTACATATGTTTTAAATAGTTATTGTTTAAAAAATATGTTTTTGTAAATAAACATTTCTTAAAAATGAATTTTCTGAATTGTTATATTTTATATACTTATTTTTCTAGATAAGTCTTTCTTAAAAAATCATTCTTTAAAGAAATTGTTTTAGAAATATTTTTAAAAACCTCAAAATTAAAAAAAAAATGTTCAGTCCCGATATTTTAAGAAAATATCACTCAATCAGATTTAGAATTCATTTTCGGAAAACTAATTCTGAACTACTCTAACAAATTATGTTATTTGTGTAAAAATCCAAATTGCACTAGGTCAAAATTTATAAGTAGTAGTAATTACAGTGTCACAGATAAAACTGGTAGATGATATTTTGACAAACTTTGTCATAATCAAATATTTTTGGTAAAATAAAATCTTAAAATTTTATTTTTGTAACTTCCAAAAATAATAAAAAATTATTCTATTTAATAAGTTTGTGAATTTTGTAAAAAAACTTGTTTGTCAAAAAATTATTTTTAAATGAAATTAGTATCTGATTCACAAGAAAATATGTAGAAAGACAAAAACACCAATATCAGCCTATCAACATGATTTTAAATAAACATTAACATATTTAATTTTACGTTAAGGGGTTTATGTTAATCTATACTTGATTTTGAATAGCAAAAAATAGGTAATTTACGTAATGAATAGAAATTCATTAAATTGTCCTGTTAGTTTTCTTTTAAAATTTTACGCAAAAAATCAATTTTAGAAACCTAACATAAACACATTTTACGACGTCATATAACTTAAAAAGTTGAACTCTTTGAATTGGTCCAAGACTTCAGTCAGAGGTTGCTACTTATAATGAAGAACCTGGTCAAGTACAAAAACCAAAACCAAGGACAATGGGTACAAGAGGATTGCAAAAAATGATGACCATAGAGGAAAAATGCTGCGAAAACCTGCAGTTAAGCCCGCTATAGAACAAACAATAGCAACAACCAGCAATTCTGCAGAATATTGCCAAGTGACTTGTCCCACACAGATCAGAACTGAGATTGCAAAGAAGCCAAGAATGTTATTCATGAACACCCCTCCATAAATCTGAAATCATCAAAATGTTTTCAAGTCCTCTGAAAATGGTTTATATAAGCATATATATTGAATGAAATTGGTGAATATGCTAACCTCAGAAATGGCAAGAGAAGTGGTTCTTGGTTTCTTATGGCTTGCTTCTTTGATTGCTGAAGTTGCTTCTCTAGCATTTGTGGCCAAGGGGACTAGAATAAATGACATGAAGAATGGATGAAGTCCTATACTGTTAGAGAAGTTGTGCACACTTTCTGTTAGAGGCTCTGCCAAAATTGATAGCATAGCAATTCCTAGCACCACATGTGAAATGGCCTTAAACCATGCCCATGTTGATTTTTCAACCACTGCTTCACTTTGCTTCTCTTCTACCACCATGTCAACCTCTTCCCAGGTCTTGTATGCACAAAATCAAAGAGTCTTAAGTCACATTGCTCACTTTGGACAAAGGGCATTGAGAATATATTTACCTGATACATATCTTCTTGAGACTCAGAATGTGACACTGGAGCTGGAGCTGAAGTTGAGCTGAGCCATTTCTGAAACCCAGCAACAAATTCCTCCTCATTAATTATGCGGTCGTTATCAATGTCAAGTTCTTCAATGACAAGAGCTACTGCTTCTTCCACTTCCATTGATGCTTTGACAAACTTGATGTTCATGATTAGTTCTTTTAACTCAGATTGGGAAATGAAGTTGTCTCTATTGCGATCAATTTTCACGAACAACCTGGTGATCACAGAGGCAATGTTATGAACTTGTTGTGCTCCTAGTTAGAGTAATAATAGGAAATGGTTTTGAAATGGATTTGACATCTAATAAAATGTATTGTGCTTCAGCCAAGAAGTTCAAATAAATCACACGGACCCTCTGATAGCTTGTTCATCTGGTTTTCCATCTACTGTGAGAAGGCTACCAACCACATCACTCTGAACATGCTTCAAGATTTCACATATAAGCTGTTTCTTTCCTTCACGTTCTTTCCTTTTGTTTTCAATCCATGGACCAAAAACCTGTCAATGTTTCCAATACTCGTTATAGTGAAGTTCCTACTAAAATGTGTTTGAAACATACTGCTAACACTTTTCTTCAAGACACAGTGCAATACTATGTACCTGATATATATTTTTCATTGATTTCCTTGAAAAATACTGTTTCTCTAAAGCGTGCTGCGTTTGATGAAGCCATTTTGTGAAGCCACTAACAAATTCCTCTTTGCTAATTCTTTTGTCACCATCCAGGTCAAAAACTTGTAACACCTGTTCTACTTCTTTCTCCTCATCGAAATTGGTTTCAGTAACTTTGTTTTTGAGCAGAAGATCTCTCACTTCTGAAGCTGATATACCACTGCTCCCATCTTGATCTATTTCCTTATATAATCTCCTGCAGAGTGTTGTGCCTATAAATAGCTTGTCACAGGTCAAACTTTCAAAGTTGCAGTTCTTCGAAATCTCACCTTATGGCACTCACATTTGGAGTCCCGTTCCTTGTGAAGATCCTTTGCAGGGTGTTCTTCTGAACGTCTTGTAATATTCTCAATATTAAATGATCGTGTTTCACATATTCTAGTCTTCTTTTCTGCACCCATGGCTCAAAAATCTGCAGGTTAAATAGCCACTAACGCAATTAATTAAATTACTCAGAGGAATAAGATCACACAATAAGATATAACACATGACATAATTTGTGTTTAGGATATCATTCAATTGTCATAGGTTTGATATCAGAGATGTCACAATATATGATGTTTATGCCACACTGACTTGAACATTATTGATGAACATTTACCACGAGGAAAATGAAAAGTGACAAACCTGGTAAACGAAGTAGAGGAAGAGAAAAACGGTGGTAATAATGAGAGCAATTAGTAAGGTGACGTTTCTTAGCTCAGAAGAGAAATGGAATAACTTTGGGATTTGCATGATTGCAAATGGCACCACTGAGCACACCATGATTCTTGCGGTGTAACTGGTTTCCAAATCCGTTGTAATGCCGTAACCTTCACATCCACCAAAGGTAACATTTTTCAGGCACAAAATCAACAAGTGTACCATTAATACAAATTTCTCTTAATAGTATCAAGAAAATTCCACCTTTTAGACATCAAATGCTACTATAAACTACACAAGCTCATTATAGTTATTAATAGGATTTTGAATTGATCTTGAATACGTAGGTTTAAGATGAAGAGTAGCCAACTTATCATAATTAATAGATAATAGATTTTATTAAAAATAATGTTGGGAGGGAGTAACACTTTTCCTATCTTTTACAATATACATATGATTTTATAACACACTACATTATCTAGTATGATTTTTTACTATCTTAATTATATATATATATATATATATATATATATATATATATATATATATATATATATTAAATAAAAAAAATATAATTTTATTAAATAACACTGTGTTCCAACTTCAAGTCCATTGAAATAATATTGTAAGGGTGTAGCGTAATGACCCTCTCATCAAGGACTAAAAGTGTTATTGTTCTTCGCAGATAGTTTTAATGTTCCAACCTCAAGTCCATTAAGATGACATCTTTATGGTTAATAATCATCTATGTGGCATGGATACTGACATGGACATTGGACACGACATGGACAAAAACACTTCGACATGTGTAGTCTCCGAAATGTAGGACACGGGGACATGAATCTATATATTTTTAGCATTATGGAGCTTGATTTCCTACATCGCTTAGTATTGTGAGATGTGGTTCTCTATTTTGCTATATAAGTAACCCTATGTAAAACTTGATATACACACAAAAATAAAATATTTCCTAGTGTAGTCGTGAACGTAGACATACACATTGTACGTTGAACCACATTAAATCCTTGTGTCATTTAGTTTTCTCTCCTTTATTTTGTCCTTTATTGTCTTGTTCCTAACATATACTAGATTATTATGTATTTACATACTCAAAATCATCTATAAACAAAATTAGTCAAATATAATAATCTAAACACATTGTTAGTTAATACAAAAATGAATATAATCTATCTATCTAATATCCAAAAAGTGAAAAGTAATGATCATATAATATTTGTTCATTCTTTGTATAATCATAATAAAAACTTATGTAATAAGTTAACATTTTTGGATTTTTACAGAAAATCATTGTATTTGTGGTTATTAACATTGCGTTGAAGTCATGTCAAAATCATATATCAGAGACAAAAAAAAAAGTCTTTTAGAATGGACATTTCACTGATATGTGTCATAGTGTCATATGAGTGTCGTACTCGTCTCGATATCCGATATGTGTCAGACACATGGACACACCATTTATTAGGCGTGTATGAGTTTAGATCACCATATCTGAGATATTTCTTTGGAGTCTAAAATTCCTTCGTAATTTTGTCTTTAAAATGAGATTGAAGTAGGAAGATATATTTAAATTATCTTGACGTCACTCTTAAGCAATATAAGAATATTGAATCTAATAAAACAATATTGTTTAAAGTATTTTGATTCCATGTTTTTTTTTCTTCATTAGAGATTATTAGATTAAATTTTTCTTTTGCATATATATATATATATATATATA
>Ga0214543_1013198_pt1 | contig 10519 bp, 2 predicted proteins | sample CNSS2metaG_FD_160094 | JGI IMG/M metagenome (GOLD analysis project Ga0214543, IMG submission 160094) | Root nodule microbial communities from cowpea collected in UCLA plant growth center, Los Angeles, California, USA - CNSS2 | ecosystem: Host-associated > Plants > Roots > Nodule | place: USA...
AAATATAAGGACTCGCACAGAATGCGGAAGGCCTGCAAGTAGGCCCAGCTATTAGGATGTAGCTGGGTAGGTGCCACATTCAAAGCCCGGAGCACACCCATAGTGAAATCGTCTAAGGGCAGTCGCACATGAAGCTGAGAAAAGTGGCACATATACATGTAGAAGAATTTTTCGGTAGCCCCCTCCTGCCCATGGCATACCCGGTCGACGGCACTTACCCTCTCCAGCGAAATAATGTCTCCGCTGACACCCCTGGACATAACGGGTGTGCAGTTCAGCCAAGAGTTCAACAGACGAGACCACCTGAATAAAGATGATTGATCACGAACATTAGCAGCAACCCACCCATAGCCGCCTTTGGCCGACCAGTTACTTTCCTCCAACTCTTCAGGAGGATCCTCTCGAACCTCCCTCACTACCTCCATCGGCATCCCGCTTGTAACAACTCCAGAACTTGTACCCTCTCCGCCAAGTCGTCCATCCTTACTTCTATCTAACTCAGTACTTTCACTACTACTAGACGAAGACACGCTACTACTACTGGACATACCTGATTTCGTTTTTTACGGGAAGATGTCGGTCGAAATAGAGGACTAGTTGGACACTTTTACGCGCACAAGGTCTTTAAATTCAGAATTCACAAATGAAACAGGTAACCCCTTATCTGTTTGCAAACACATATTTATAACCTACAATCCCAAACGACGAACCTCTTCCCGCCAAAACCAAAACCATACCACAGACCAATCGACACCATCATTGCAAAAGATATGACACTTCAAAATGACGGCGCCAAAACTTTTTCGATTTGAACAACTGACACCCTTTCACCTACCTTCTGACGATTGCAAATTCTAAGCCTTAACACTGTTCACCACACTTAAAGGCTGGGGGACTGGTGTATCACACCTAGCCGGTTCTGCTAGCTTATCAACACATATCATCCTTGACCGACAACCCTTATCGGATAAGGCTGGGGGACTGATGTACCGTACCTAGCCAAACTCGACCAAGTAAACAGTGTGCATATCGAGACCGCCGAGTTAGCACTTCACATCACCAACATAAGCCACCTAGGCAAGTAGTCGGTCGAGACCGACTACTCGAGCACATCTGGTAAGGTTAAAGCCCAGGCCGACTACTCCAATAAACTTAAGCGAAAATCGAAACCCTCGCATTCAATAGGTCTCAAGGGCCTGGGTTGGGGCCCAGGCCCACTCATGGCCCAAACTAGAGCCCAGGTCAAGACCTAGCCCATGAAATAGTCAAACGTCATTAATGTTCTATAAATACATGTGGACCCCATCATTCAAAGGTACGCATTCATTAATCACTGATTTGACTCTCTGAGAGCTTTGACTTACTTGAGCTTCGGAGATTCTTCTCCAGTTAACCCCTCCTGGGTTCAAGTTGACATGTATCGACTGGGAAGAGGCCAACTGAAGAGATAGCGGACTACATGGTAAGGTGACGCTTGTGCCTAACCTCTTGTTTGTTCTCTGCAGGAACAGATTGTATTTTTGTTCCTTCAATATCACATATTTAGGAAGAAATTATATTATAATTGTATAAATTTCAAATTAAAATACAAAATAAACTTTCATGAGAGCCAAAATAATTATTAGATTTGTGAAGGTTAATTTTACCTAGTTGATAAAATTTTTAAATATTTTTAAAAAAATATAAATGAAAAAAATATTTAAATTAAAAATATTTTAAATGTATATTTACTTCAATTTTTGAAATTCTAATTAAATCTTCTTCTTTTTTTGTACATTACACAAATTATAATACATCACTTGATCAAAACCACATAAAGAATAAAGATTTTAACCAATAATAATTGAAATTTAACAAACATCTTTCTTCTTTTGAATCTCAACATATGTTTGAATGGTGATAAAAAAATATTCAAGGCAATTATATTATTAAATTATTATATTATAGTAAATAAAATTTATTTATACAATTATAGTGATAAATTTACACATATGATAATGAATTAAAAAATAAAAATAAGTGTATAAAAATATCAAAATATTATTTTACATGATAAAAATAAATAACAAATAAAAATATTAAAGAAATGATCAAATGGAAACAATTTAATAGACTGTTGAATGAAATCGTATCAAGAAAAATAAATTTATAACTAAGGGTATGATAAAATGAAAAAACCATTAAAGATTTAAGAAAACTTCTCAAATATGAACCTAGTTGAACGGAGATAAATAAAATTAGAACATAAAAGTTATTTAAATGAAACAAAAATTAATAATAATATAATAAATAATATAAGCTTTTTTATATTAACTAGTAAATGATAGTTTTGAACATTGTCATGTGCAAAAATATACAATGATAAAAATATTAAAAGAGAGTATAAATATTCAAATGTGATAAATAAAAAATATTTAATAAATATACATAATTTGAATATAATTGCACAAATGTTATGATATCTTAAAGATGTGAATGAATTTTGTGATAAGTCAAACAATTAAAAGAAATACTCATATCCATATAAAGTGAAAAAATATTTATTTGTCATTCCTAAATACAATAATATATATATATATATATATATATATATATATATATATGAATTTTACATAAAATGATATTTCCCTTTGTGAGAACAATTTGGAATTGAGTTATAAGAGTCCAATTTTAATTTTATCAGTTCTCCAGACAATCAACCTCATAACTTATTACACACATTTTTATCTTTCTTTGTTGTGTGTGACGTTAATATTTTTTCTCAAATTGAATATAAAAAAGGTCCCATGATTTATGATGAGAATACTACAAATATAAAAGTAAATGCATTTTGAGAAATGTTCCTTCATCCTAAACTTTTTACTAGGAAGAAAAATGTTAAACAAGTGGAATGGTGAGGTTCCTCTATGATAATTTCCTTCTCTCTCGCATCATTCCCACCTGCCTTTAATATGTCTGTCATAAACATGATGTACAGATTTGCATCTTTAGATTCAAACTTGAACCATATGCCACTAACAGCTTCATGTCTCTTACTGGTACCTGGTTACTAACACATACCTTTCGCTTGGTTATCATTTATCAGAAGGCTTGCATGATTCATATATTAAGCAATACTGAGTTCCCTTTTTCATTCATTTTTTTTTTTTACAGGGGGTGCAAAGAAAGGAACTGATCATATAATCCAAAGTAATGACTCAAGAGTCATTCATTCATTGTTGGTAAAGGAATATTTTGAAGTAATAACTATATACAATATATGACTCAAGAGTCAAGATGGTGTAGTAAATCTTCTTATCTATCTCTTGCTCCTATACATAGTACAGAGAAATACGTGGTTATGGATATTGGAATAATATTCTTCACAGAGAAGATGAAAAGTGTAATATTAGTACTCTCATTTTTACATTTTGTTGACTTCTAACTTTAACAACCTACAGAGTATAAATTTGTTATACAAACTCTAAATCAATATTTCAGAACTTGAGAAGGAACTTTTGTTGAAGAATTATTTAGATAGTTTTGTCCAAAATGTAAATATTTACAAACAACGTGATAACGGTGAATATGATTTCTATTCAAAATCTAATTAAAGTCAATGCATCTAATATTTTTTTATATTTTGTTTTAATTTAAATCCATAATTAATAGTATACCTTCATACATGTATGAAAATCAAGAGAAAGAATTAGAAACAAAAGATGAATAGGGAAGACCATTTATGTATGTGATTAGAAAAAGAAGAGAGGAGAAAACCTAAAAGCCGTCTTCAAATTATTATTTTCTTCTTAAACAAACAATATTTCTAAGAAAGTGCGACATTATATTATCGGGAAAAATATTATATTCTTTTTAGAGATTAAAAATTGTTTTGTTTCTACTTATATTAAAATAATGCGGTTTCATATATTTGAAAAAGATATTTTGCATAAATACATATATCATATGTGCCTTTTTTTTTTTGTTAAAGTTTTAGAAAAAATAGCTATATAAATGAGTACATCTTAATCCTAATAACCTCCATTTGACATCTCCATTGCATATAATATTTTCAAACATTGTCAATTTATTTATATTAAACATTTCACATGTGATGTTACATATGTTGCTCACCTTAGCCCACTCATTGAAGTGGAACTTGTCCCTTCTTTGGGCCATTTTGCCTCATACTTTCCCATCTTCATATTTAAAACCTTCACATGCTCAACTAATTAAATTCTTTAAGTGTTTTGTTATTTAGTAAACCCCTAAACTTCTTTTTTGAGTTATTTGGCCTTTCCTTCTGATATCGGTTCTATGAGTTTTGGATTTACATCCACATCATATGCTTAGTAGTTGGTTTGGGTAAAGCATGATGTCTCAATTATAAGAAAGTTTTAATCTTGCTACTCTTATACTCTAACGTGGTCTAGACTGTAGAGTGATAACAACCTTGGCATGTGGTATCTCCAAAAACAATACTTTAAATCTTAGTTATTTAATGTTTTTCTAGACTCAAGCTCTATAGCCTAAAGATATGTTCCTTGCACATATACAAATTTGACAACCAGTGATTAGTGACACAATTTTTATAAGGAAAGGGGAAAACTTCACAAAGAAAAATGAAAGAGACAATGTTTTTATGGGTAGCTTATGCAAGTTAAACCATGATTTTAGAATTATACTCATCCTTTCTTTATTTGTTATCTTTATACCTTCTTCCTAGAATATGGTTAAGCACTTGTGCTATGTAATATCTTTGAGAACATGAGTGTTTCCTACCCAATTTTTTTCTATTATTTTTTTTTTTATGTTTTTTAACTGTGTAAAGGGTTGGAGCAACTCAAATGTTTTTCTATTTTATATATTTTTTATTGTTGGTAACAAAAAAATTAGTCTTCCTTGTTTATAATTGTTTTTCTCTTTACAATATTAGAAATAAAATAAATTTACACTTTATAATTGAAAATTTTACCTTATAAACCGATATCGTGATATTGAATTAAACATAAATCTATTTACATGATGATATTAAAGGTATTTAAAATATATTCTAATTCTTTGAAATCATTACCATTTTTACCATTTTGTTATCCAATACGTGTTAGATTATGGAAAAATATCTAATATTACACTTAAAATGTTCATTTCCCAATGTAATGTGTTGAAATCTCACTTTATAATATATAAAAAATGTGTTGAAATCTCACATTATAATATATAAGTGAAGTTCAAGCCTGGTCACACCTTATATTGTAAGGTTGAATTGTATATAAACACACTCACTAACACAATATCCACAAACAAAACTATCATTATCTCATCTAGCATACCATTGATTAACAATTCACACACTCTTCATCTAAGTCTTTCTTAGTATACTCTCTAGTGTATTATAACATGAAAGTTGTTTCCATTAATATATTATAATTTCAACACATATCTATTTATAACTTACAAATGCAACATGCTAGTAAATCTAAAAAACTATTTTCATTAGTTTTAGAAATGTTTGAAAACGAAAAGTAAAATAACGATAATACAAATATAGTTTCTGAAACTTAACCAATTAAACTTGTTATTATTCTGAAAAGGTTTAAAATTGTGTGGGCCCAACGTGAGAGATTTATTTACTCCATTCCATGTTGCCGTGGCAATATAAACCACCACCTCTTTAGTGCTGATGATTTGGCTTCTACTACTACCAGCCTAACATTGTCACATGCATGGACGGTGGTGGCTTCTGTTCTCTACGCAAAGGACATTAAATTAAATAGTAAGTTTTTTAATGGTCCTACGTGTTTTATTTATAATCATACACACCAATGATACTTATATATATATAGTTATATTCCATCATAGTTAAACGAATAAACTCTTCTTTTACTACCCAATCTCTACATTTTCCTTGTATGAAAACCTCACACCCACAAGCAACATCCCAACCAATTTATCAGTTTTCTCCAAGTGAAGTATGTTGAAAGTTCTATCAACAAGACATAAGTCCGAATATACAAGTTAGTGACGATAAATCTTATTTTTTAAATCGATTTTGTAGAGTTGAGTAAGTGTAATTCTACAAATAAAGTATGCGGAGATAACACTGTCAGCACGCATGGAGTGAGATTAAGTAAATGCAAATATCAACTCCTAACTGTAGGATTGAACCAGATACTTGATGAAAAATGGAGCAGTTATGGCACAGAAAGTGACTGAAAAAGTAAAGATAGATGAGAAAGTCTAACAATTGAAAAATAACGATGCTCACCACCTCAGAAATAGTTTGTCACCTCGCACATTATGCGTAGTGGTGGGGTCCTCCTACAAATTCATGTACATATATGAATTGATTTTGTAAGCCACGAACGACCATTTCGTGCAGTAGAGGTATTACATTGGGACACTCTAGTTTACTTTTGGGTAAAGGTACTGCTACGTTTAGTTTCGTGCCACATATTGCATTTGTTTTTATCTCTGTTCATGTTAATGTTCATAAAGTCTAGATATTATTTTATTTTAAATAGGTTTTGTTTATGTGGTTCGAATTGGTAGGCATGTTTCAACGCATTGATTATTTTACATAACCCATGAAATGACTAATACTTACTAACTTGCTGTTTTTAATAACAAGCAGATTCAAGTGGAGAGTATCGAACTATAAATTCACGATTTGGGTTTGTAATCCTTTCATCTACTTAATCACAAGTGTATTGTTTTTAATACACTAGATAGAGAGCACTATTCTTCTGATCAAATTTGGTGCGTTAATGCTTAAACTTTTGTACTCTTGCTTAAACTTTCATACTTTTTTCAGTTGCTCATATTCTTGTAAGATCATCAAGTGCAAATATAGTGCTCATTATGCTGCTATTACTGAAGTTTGTTGCAGATTTGAAATTCAGCTAAGATGGACTCTGCTCTCAGGACTGTTGGAGTCAAGTACGAGTGCTTGCTTTTTGGTATGATTGGTGCAACTCAATAACCTTTTTGCCTCTTTATTTAACTTAGAAAATTGTCCATTGAAACTGAAGAAAATATAGAATTCAATTTGCCTGTTTCAAAAGGGGAAAAGAAGGTTAATAATGGTGTGTTTCACTCTGAAATAGAAGATGGAACTAATTTCTAATTCCAAATGTTGGTCACAGATATGGATGACACTCTCTACCCGCTGAGCATAGGTCTCAATTTGTTTTGTCGCAAGAACATTCAAGGTACATATTCTAGTGTTATAACAAAATCTTACATAGTCTGGTGTTCAGGTAATCTCATATGTCATACAAGAACTAGAGTTAACCAATCTTTTATTTTTTTGCAGAGTATATGTTAGAACACTTGCATATTGAAGAAGATGAAGTGCCAAAAATGTGCTTGGATTTGTATAGAGAATACGGAACAACTATGGCAGGATTGAAGGTATGAAGATTTGGTGCTGCTCTTATTTTTCTCTTCATCATACTTCTGAAATCGATTCACTGTCAATTATATATGATCTCAGTGAGTTTATACAGTTTGAAGAGAAATCTTTTTCTACTATGTTTCCTCTCAGGTCCTTGGCTATGAATTTGACAATGACGAGTTTCATGCTTACGTTCATGGAAGGTTACCATACGAGAAACTGAAGCCTGATCCAGTATTAAGGAACCTTCTACTTTCCATGCCTCAACGTAAAATAGTATGTCAACAACAAAGTTAAACCTTATAAATTTGTTCAGTGAAGAGCGTTCTATAATATCCTCTGACTTGAAAATGTTATTTCCAGATATTCACCAATGCAGATCACGCACATGCAGTTAAAGTTCTCAACAGAATGGGTTTGGAAGATTGTTTTGAGGGCATCATATGCTTTGAAACGCTTAATCCTCACAAACAAATCAATTGCATGGATTTACCGAATGATGATAATGTTCTCACAGATTTAACGGAGAATGGATGTTTCAATTCCCAGACTCATATCCTCTGTAAACCCTCTGTGGAAGCCTTTGAAGCTGCTATTCGGATTGCTAATGTGGATCCAAAGAAAACAGTAAGATTGAACACTTACCTAAAAGTGACATAGGATTATTACTTATGTTATGTGGTTATTTATATTATTTTCTGTAAGACTCTGGGAATCAATTCATAACAGTTCTATCCTATCTTCTGCAGATTTTCTTTGATGACAGTGTTAGAAATGTTGCAAGTGCAAAAGTAGCTGGACTTCACACTGTTATAGTAAGATCTAGTTTGCTATCTATGCATTTTCACATTCATGTTCATTTGTTATGCAATACTGCAGTGTAATCTAACAAGAACATAACCAATTGATGGCAGTTGGGTCATTCAGATTTGGTGCCTGGTGCTGATCATGCCCTGAATAGCATTCACAATATCAAAGAAGCATTACCTGAAATATGGGAGATTGAAGAAGGAAACCAACAGCAAAAGATTCAACCCCCAGCAGTGGAAACCATGGTCCTAGCTTGAGTTTTGCTTCGATGAAAGATTTTAGCACACTAATCAAGCAATCAAGGGTTTCAACCTAAGCTCGTGTCTATCTAAATTTACAATAAGTTTGAAATCTCTCCATATCATGCTGATGCTTAACTATATAAATCTTCAAGTTGGGACATTGAATGGATGAGAAACTTGAAAATGTATATTGCAGAGCTAAAAATTGGAGAGAAAAAAAATATAGTAATCTACTAAATAAGGTTTTTCGTCGGTCTGGTAAATGGTAATACGAGATATGTGTGTTGTGTATCTCTCAGAAGTCGATAATTCAGACGCATATAAACATATCAAATATCCATATTCTTACACCCTTTTCAACTTAAAATCTTAATTCACAGTTAGAAAATTGTACTGCACTTCAGTGTTAAAATCAAGTATTTTGAATAACTTGTATGAAACTTTCTTGTCTACTGTGATTCAAGTGCCTCTCAACATCCATTCCATCACTGAAATCTACTGACACAACATGGAGTTTCTCTAACCATGGAGTCTACAACATACATTAACATCGTTTACTTAGTAAGGCCAAAACATAAACAAATTTTAAGTGATAATGGTTGAAATGAAAAACCTTTGGATGGCTTAGATAAGCAACTGGGCATTAAAAATAAGTGAATCAACATTGCCAGAATTATTTGCGTACAATGATTGACCAGAAGTTGTTGCAAGTGTATTTTGTCGATTTCATATAAGAAAAAGAGTCACTATTCATCACCATGATATGGAGAGATATGGATAACATGTTGAATAAAGTATTTGTCCACAACTTCAAGAAATTAAACAAGTTTCGTGACAGAAACACAAATTAAATATGAAATTGGATTTGTCTAACTTTTTGATTATTCATATTAGATTTTGGTTCTTTTAATCTCATTTTAGAAAATCATAATTTTGATGTAATACTTAATTTTGTATAGTTTTCTTTTTTCCAACTTAATGTTAATCCAAACACATTTGTCCAAATAATTTAATTAATTTATCAATTTCAGAAAGACACATTTTCTTTTCTATATCTAAGAAAAAAATTATAGTTAAATAAATACCTAAACACGTTATCAAATAGTAATTAGACAAAAGTTAAAAATTATATGAATGGTGAATTATATTTTTAGTAGCTTAGTTTACATGCGAAATTGCAATTCAATTTCCTCTATCCGATCATAGTTGAGTGATGGAGAATCAAATCTAAACCTAAGAATGTGTTCTTTTGAGTGGAAGAATTTGAGGGAGAGAGATGATCGATTTAAATGGATTTGAAGGTGAGAATTATGTTATTTTTTTAAAAAAGATTTAAAGGTGATAGTGAAGTAAATTTAAGAATAAATTTTGTGAACATTTGTGATAGATTTGATTGATATGACTAATAAAGAAATAAAATTTAATGGATGAAAAAGTTAGATTACCAAATCGTCCTTGGTATTAAAAGTATTATAAAATGATAATTAGATAAGTAATAATTAATTTTGAATCTTTTTATGATAATTAAAAATATTAATGATATTTATTAATAAAAAAATATTATAATATATTTGATTTGAAAAAAAAATAAACAAAGTTGTGAAGAAATCGGTGGAATCAAGTACATCCAAAATGGAACTAGTTAAACATGAAAAATCTTTCGTATTGGAATAAATATAAGAAAAATATAATATTATCGTTTAATACTAATTATGATTATTGTTATTATTAATATAATAATAATTAATAATTAGTTATTTTATTTTCATAAAACTAAAATTCTTTTTAATCAAATTGGAACCTTACAAGTCTTTTTGGATAGAAATGATGGCCACCCGTTGCTACTTAGGTGAATGGAAGAAAAAACAAAACAATGAAACCAAAAGCATAAACATGCTCAAGTAAGTTTACATTTATGAAAGAACAAGGATATTATTGTAAATATAAATAAATTACCCCTAAATCTCTTTAGCACATGTGAGATGGAAAAAAAGTAAAAATCTCTCCTTGTCTCGCTCATAAAGGTGCAGAAAAGAACACCATTTAAATTCAAATTCATCCTTCTATTTCTTTGTAAATAGTAAAATCCATA
>Ga0214543_1013199_pt1 | contig 10519 bp, 5 predicted proteins | sample CNSS2metaG_FD_160094 | JGI IMG/M metagenome (GOLD analysis project Ga0214543, IMG submission 160094) | Root nodule microbial communities from cowpea collected in UCLA plant growth center, Los Angeles, California, USA - CNSS2 | ecosystem: Host-associated > Plants > Roots > Nodule | place: USA...
GTATTTGGAGAACCGAGGCCTAAAACTTGGCTGTAATTGCAAAAATGCCACCGCGCCATTATATGCTTCGGTTCCTAGCCAACCGAGGCATATAAGGCGAGGTAAAATGAGAATTCTGCACTAGTGACTGCATCTTTCTTTTATTCAATTTCAAAACATCTTCATCATACATATAGACCTAGCTTTAGTTAGGTCTCTCCTTATGTATAACGAAATCTTAATTATTTTTATATGGTAACACTTCGTTGACTCTGTAATTCCTTGTGCAGGTTAGTTAAAGTTTCACTTGAAAATAAACAATGCAATAAGTGCCAGTCATGGCTGTTGCTGTAACTTCTCAGACTTAATATAATGAGTCCTAATGGAATTCATATTAATCAAACTTTGGGTTGAAAGTAAACAACATTTATTGTTAATGTGATAGAGAAAACAATGTTAAATATATTTTTGATCCCTCCAGTTTAACAGAATTTTGAAATCAGTCTCTCTTTGAAATTTTATACCAATTTAGTCCTTCATTTTTATAAATGTATGAATTTAGGGATTTAGTTTTTCTTACCAAATTTTGTTAAGTTTATTTGACATTTTAAATGTATTTTATGATAATATTTCAGTTAGTATTAAAGCGAAGATGTGTCAAACGGGTGTAAACAATTCAAATAATATCATAAAATGTACTTGAAATGTCAAACAAATTTAACAAAATTTGATTAAAATGACTAAGTTTACATTTTTTTAAAAATAAAAAATTAAATTAATCAAAAATTTTAAAAAAAAATTAATCAAAAATTTTAATTAAACTTGAAGGACAAAATCATATTTAATCGAAAAAATAACAAAGATATAAAGTAAAGTACAGAGGATGAGAAAGAAAATGTTGAATATGTCCTCACGATACTTTTAAGAGAAAAAATAATAGCAAAAAAAAAACTTTAAATTGTAATTTATTCAAAAGTTAACAGTAAGAAATTAGATAAAGTTTAATTTTTGAGTTTAATCGTTGGCATGTTTGATAGTGAGTGTAATGAATGTGGTCAACCTTCTGCCTCGGTCCTCATGTTGTTGCTTTGTTGGTCATTTGTTCACCAACCAAAACCCAAAACCAACGATTTTTCATATATTTTCAATGCCGCTAAGGTCTCATTTCTTTCCTTCTAGAAACTCTATAACCTTTCAATTATAAAATGCACATGGATTTCATACTTCATCATAATTTTCAACATCTTGCTTTTCATTTTCTCATTTCGGAGAAGTTTAGTGAGTTCAAGACCCTACAAATTTATTAACTATTGCTGAATGTGAACCTAAAGTTCCGTGGTAGATATAATCAACTAATAAGCGAAAAAGAAAAATTACAAATATGATGATGAATTAAGTGTGATATATATGTTAATATATATATTTTTTTAATATTTACTCTCTCTTTCTTATAATATTATGTTAATCCTCTTTCTCAATTTTGTAGTATTTATAATTTTTGAGTGGGATTCGGTAATAATGAGACTTAAACAAAAACTTTGATACTTTATCTCAAAATATGTAAATAATAAATTTATTAGTCTTTTTTTTTTCTTATATATTATTTAACTTTCTTCATTTTTAAGTAAATGTAGAACTTGTCCTTCTTTTTTTTTTGTAAATATTGAATTTTTGATAAGTACATTCTCACTTATTTTTATAAATAAATTTACTTTGTAATTACTCTTAATTTTCATTGTCATTTGCTAAAATAAACATATATAATACAGTTTTATTTAAATAAACTTGTATTCATTTAGTTTATTATTTAGCTAATATACATGTGCACATAACATTTTATATAGAGTTATTTTTAAAATAAGTTTTTTTTTTCAGAAAATATTTGCTATTAAACCATGAAATAAGAAAGATTAAAAAAAGTTATAAAGTGTAATAGAACACTTATATTATTTATAATACTATAATGATCTTGATTATTGTTTTTTATAAATGAAAAAATAAATCATGTCATAATTCCTAAGCATAGATTGTCTTGGGTATTCATTATCTAATAATTTCTCTCCACTTTACCCTCTTAATAGTATCCTTTTCCAAGCACCCGCACTTCAAAATTAGTTGATCATTAATTACGGTCAAGCCTTTCTCTTTCAAAGAACAACAACAATTAACATCTATATTTCTTCTAGTATTACTTCCAAACAAAAAATGTAGTTTTTTTCTTTTCAAATACAACTTAAGAGTTATTTTCACTTTTTTTTAAGTGTTGTTTTTTCTTGTTCAAAATGTTAGTGCAAAGCACGTGCGTTAATTAAATAGATATTTTTGTGTCTTAAGCGTATGATTAACTATTCAACATCTCATCTGAAAAAAAAAAAAATTTGTTGAGAGATATAATTTCTTAAGAAAATGTCAGAATCTTGTAATATCATCTGGGATTCCCAGTGGAAGAATACCCTAATTTTTTTTTTCACCCTATAAGAAAGGCATGCATGTGCGATAACATTAACTACTAAGATGAAAAACACACGCACGCACAAGTGTTTGGAATGCTAACTTTTCACAAGTTTCAACTCTTTCCTTCTTCTCTTCTGTTAGACAATTGAAGAAAGTACTGAATGTAAGAAAACAATACAATTTTTAACAATGCTATAAATCCCATATCTAAATAGTTGAAGAAGGTTACGTGTATTATTGTTTGAATGTGATTGTAGATAGATTTAGTGTGTTGTGGATGAGTTTTGACAACATTAACTTCCAACGAAACTGATTTTACAAAACTAATTGAGATTAAGTGATTTTGAATTAATACAATTTATACATAAATATTTAATTATAAAAACAAGTTAACACTATTTATAAATTTTTGGTCCGACTAAAAACGCTAGCTAAAATTATTTCAACTCAATTGTTAGACTCAAATTCAATTTTTCCAATAAAAAATGTGAAAAATCACTTAGAACATATGTTAACTGTGTTTCAATTAAATTCTATATATAATTTAACATGAGACCGAATACCAGAATTTTCAAAACAAATATGAATCCATGTTGAAATAAATATTAATGATAGTCTCGTAACAGTCCAAACAATAGACTCAACAATAAATAGACTCAACAATAAATAATCTTTGTAAAAATAAGATTTAATTCATGACTCTAATATTCATGACTTTAATATTATGTTAATAAATAAACTTTAAATTTAATATAATTTTACAAAATTAATTTGTACAATAAAATTTGCAACGTTTATATGCACTACAAGAAAAATGCTTCATAACTAAGTTTAGTGACCAAGAGTTGTTAGTCGTTATAGTGAACAATTTAGATACTAATTTAAAAAATAAAAAAATATTAGTTACTAAAATAGTCACTATTATAAATAAAAAGTTATAATTAGTCACTAAATTGGTCAGTAACTAATTAGAGATCAATTTAGAAACTAAGTTATTTTGGTAGCTAAAACCAACCTAGCTAATTTTTAGTGACCAATTTTCTTTGGTAGTCAAAACCATGGTATCTAATTTTAAAGACCAATTTAGTGACCAATTATAATTTTTTATTCATAATAGTGATTATTTTAGTAACCAATAATTTTTTACTTTTTGAATTGGTATCAAAATTGGTCATTATAGCGACTATGGTCACTAAAATCGATTACTAAAGAAGCTTTTTTTTTGTAGTGATGAAAAAATAGTTCTATTTTTATTCGATTAATATTTTCTATTAGTATTAAATTCGTTTGAGTCGGTGATCTCGACTCGGTAAATCTTTTCTTTCGTGATGAACTTGTTATAAATTGATGTTATTTTTAGACGAAAACTCAATGACATAATTTATGTTAGTGCATTATACATAAACCAATTGAGTTTGTATAGAAAGAGGGAAATAGTGAGCAAAAGGAAAAGTAATAGGCATGTCGAATGCTAGTTTATAGTTGGACAGCGAAGGGTGAGAGTGGAGTGGACTTTAAAAAGTTGGAAGAAAATTTGATTCCAGTTTAAGAAAGACAAGAAGAAGCACCATCCTTCTCGTATTCTACCAATACTAAATAGCTGGAATTTTCTACATAAACACCTTTCTTTTCTGCCACACTCTTATATAAAATTTGTACGATTGGATGTTCAATTGGAATCATGTTTATCCGCTCCTACTTTTATAATTAAATATCTTTCTCTCTCTCAATTATTCACACCCTAAATACAACCCTTCTCCCAAAAATCAATCAAAGCTTTCTCAGAGCAACACCACCACCATGGGGAGAGCACCTTGCTGTGACAAAGCAAACGTGAAGAAGGGTCCTTGGTCGCCGGAAGAAGATGCCAAACTCAAATCCTACATCGAACAGCACGGAACCGGAGGCAACTGGATCGCTTTGCCTCAGAAGATTGGTATTATTATACACATACCATACTCAAATATAACCCTATTTTTTTCTGACCTAGCTACACTTTTCCATTAACTTCTCTTTCTTTCTTGAGTCAGGCCTCAAACGATGTGGCAAGAGTTGCCGCCTCAGGTGGCTAAACTACCTCCGCCCTAACATCAAGCACGGTGGCTTCTCTGAGGAAGAAGATAACATCATTTGCAGCCTCTACGTTAGCATTGGAAGCAGGTAATTACTATTGTTTCTGGGAGAGGATACATGTGTGAAAAAGAAAAACAATCTTTCACTTTTTTTAACAATAAACTGATACATGGGATAGTTTGATTTCTCGTAGAATGATTAATGAACCGTTTTGTTTTGTGTGATGTAACGCAGGTGGTCGGTGATTGCAGCACAATTGCCAGGAAGAACTGATAACGACATAAAGAACTACTGGAACACGAGGCTGAAGAAGAAGCTTTTAGGGAAGCACCGCAAGGAACTGCAGGCACGTAACAAAGGAAACGGCGTCGTTAAGCAGGAGAACAATTCCTCACTCTTGCTCCAGGAAAACAGTGTTCAACAACAGCCTTGCTGGCCACAGATTCCGGCGCCGCCACTTTCATCGTACACGAGTCAAACTCCAAGTTTCAACGACCAAGACTCTATTAGGAAACTTCTAATCAAGCTTGGAGGGAGATTCTCCGATGATTATGAACCCATAGGGTTGAATAATGTTCAGTTTCCACAGGGTTCTTTCTCATCAACACAACAAATTCAAGAGGAGCAGGTCCATGTTAGCTCTTCTGGGTGCATGAACTCTATTGGCAATGGCAACAGCCAAGTACAATTTGGTCAGAGTAATAATGAGTACTGTTCTGAGTTGGTGCAAGGAGAAGTGAGTTTCAGTTCCGTAGGTATTGGGGAAATGGTTTCTACTAATGATTATTCTCAAAGGTTATTAGGAGGGTTGGAGTTCTTGTATGGAGAGGAAATGATTAACGATAAGATAATGGGTGGTGGTTGTGCATCTTCATGTTGTGGCCAAACTACTAATTGGGGTGAGACGAGTTCTGTGATGTATCCTCCTCTTGTTGCTTCAAGTTTCGAGGGAGTGATGCCACGACAAAGTGCTTTTCAAGAGTTGAGCTACCCATAGCATCATATTTGTGTACATCATTTGTTATCTCTATTGATGGAAGTTGGAATTATATGTATCAATTGAAGTTAGAAAAAGGGAAGCTAGTGTTTAATTTCCCACATAGATAATAAAATCCGCTAGATTGATATTTAACTAGCATGTGTCTGCTATCTCAGACTTTCTCATGTGCTGATCAATCAGTGGCAGTGCAGTTTATTATCTGATTTGTTTGTATTATTTGGTTGTAATTTTAAGAGTCGTTTGAATATATGCTCTAACTACATATTTTGCAGCACTGACAGACAAAGGAATCATTTCCTTTTTAGTTACTGCCATGGCAGCAGAAGATAAGCATTTTGTCAGAAAAACTTGACTATTACCGGCATGAACGTAATGCTTTATTTTCACACTTATTTATTCGTAGGCATGCCTACAGAAGATAAAATTAAATTGGAAGGAGCATCCCTTGATAATATGGTAGGTGAAGACATATTTGACTCTTAAATGCAAGGTGTTCTTTGGTCAAATCACTCATGCTCAAAAGTTCATTTCTGTTTACCATAATATATATTGTGGCTATGGATAAGTAGCTTATTATCTATGTTATCGGCAAGGTTGTCAAATTCAGAGTTTCATTAGAGCTTTTTTCTGCAGGTTCTAATTGAATAGTAATGCTTACTTTATGTAAAAAGCATTAACATATTTATAAATATTATAATAAATTTAATTTAAATTCCTAATAAAATAAAATGCTAAACCTCGAAAAACAAGTAATCAAGTAGGGTTGGACACGAAGTGTAGGAAGTTAACTGTTAATTTCACTCATTTAAATTTGAATTTAAGCAGAATATATATATGAGTTATTGGATGTTGTTGCTGTGAGAATAATGTGTTAGACCACCATCAAGATAATTAAAATGCAGAACATAACTCCAGTCATAAACAGTAAGGTATTACTTGGAACATTAAAATTGTTTCAACTTATAAACAAAAGCATGGAGATTAAAGGAAAGGGATGAAGCTAACACCTTGAACAAAACGCAGAAGTTAAAACAGTGTAAAAAGAAGGAAGAAAATGAAGAAAAAGAATCCGGGAGAGCTGCAAGAAAATGAGTCAGTCTTCAAACCTCCAACTTCAACATACTCAAGTCATGGTCAGCATGGAAATTGAACGACGAAGGTGAAAAGACAAGGTCGAAGGTTGTTGTGACAAGAGGAAGAAGATGGAAGAAAAAATGAGAAGGCTATGTCAAACCCTATTTGCTTTCTAGAATTCCCTTTCTCTGTACAGTCATAACCTAAAGATGACTTTGGTGCTGTCATCTTGATTAAAAAAAAGCCAAACAAAAGTTTTGAGTTTACTCCAGATTCTCTTAGTTTACCGGAGTAAACTCATGTCATTTTACAGAAATAAATTGCAAGTTTGATAACTATGTTTATGCTTGTGTAAGTGAAACATTGGTGAGTAGTCTCAAACTGTTCTGTAACTTGAATCTTAGTATCACTGAACAAAAATAATATTAATTGGTTGTGTATAGAGAACTTAACCTATTTTTCGTCACTCTTCTTTTATCAACTGTAATAGCATTCTTTTGGGAATGAATACCTATCTATCTAACAGCAATATCTAACACATGAGCTTTTGAGTGAACAACAAAAAATTCAGTCAGATCCTACATGTAACAATGCAAAGGTTGCAATTGACCAAAATACCTTCTAATTAATATCTAAATTTTTGGATGAGTTTCTTAACATCCATAATTTTAGAAGAAAAGATAAAGAAATTAACTTAAGTTAAACACTAATTAAAAAAAATGTACAAAGTTGTATGAAAGAGTTTTTATCAATTAATTCATAAGTTGATTTAAATTTCTGAAAAATTTTATTTCACTTTTCTTCTTACTTTCTAAAAATTCTTTCAAGGAAGATTTGTTCAAATAAGTATATGTCCAGTTTTCGATCGTAGTTTAAAACAAGAAAAATTATAAATCTTGTATCTATTATATATATATATATATATATATATATATATATTAACTGATCTTATTATAAACAATAAAAAATTATTTATAGTCAAAATTTGGACATTTGATATGGATGTCAAAAGACATAAGTTTCAATATTTTATATTTTCACTGAGAAGTCACTTTGTATAATTATATGGATGTAGAAGAATGCAGCAAGTTTCAGAATATTAGTCAAATAATCATAGTTTGCACGATTAAAATGCATGTATATGCCAAAATCATAAATAGTTTTATTACATGTTGTAGAAACCAGGTGCAAAAAAAAAAAACTAAAATAGCATCTTAGAATAATGTTAACGTGTGACTTATTATCTTCTACCATTATACTGTTAATTTTAATGCTTTTGAGTTCTTATTACTAAATTTCAAGAGTTATTTTAAGAAGGGAGAATTCATATATCTCAGAAAAACCTTTATACATATATTGAAGCGATGTGGGATTTTGACATTGTTCGGAAAGATTGAAAAAAAGTGATTTGTTTTGATGATAACATCGATCTTGACGCAGAATATTGTAGACCTCCTGTAGGTGACTTTCACATATATTCTGCCTATTCACAATCTTTTGAGCTAAGTGTGAAAAACAAAGAAAAGATGAAACAAAAGCAATACAAAATATTTAGTGTATGGACCAACCGCTACCATTTTTTACTCAAAAGTTCAAAGCAGTCACTGTCATATTTGTCTTGGCCACTGCGTGTGCATAAATATGTAGTTGTTTACAGTTGTAACATTTATGTAGATGAATTTTTGTTGACTATGGATACTGTCTCGTAAGTAATGGTCATGATTTGTTAGAATTGGTTGACATATATATATCTAGCAAATCATTTTGTCAACCATTTCAAACTTACTTATCCGTTATAATTTCCTTCAATAATCACGTAATGTTTCTAAATTTCGAAAAAATATCATGATCTATACAACAAAAGTTTAACTTATAGTGATTCTAGAAATAAGGTACCAATATTTTTGCATACTTCTAATTAACTGATGACACGCACACACACTGAACTTTCAAGTAGTTAAACGTATTGAATTGAAGCACGCCAAAGAATAAATGAAATCCAAAAAACACATGCTTTTAATATAGCTATAAGAAATTTGTAATAATTATTTAAAGAAAGTTCACAAAATATGAATAATCATGCTCTGTAAAGTAAAAAGGAATATCCCAAAGCCAGAAAAAACACGAAAGAACAATCGTAGAACATAAAAACAAGGAATTAAAAAGTTGAGTACTGAGTTAGCTGATACTTTACAGAAATATAATAATTAAGAATTGAAGAAGAAAACAAAAGCAATTAGCAGAGATCCGTGATTGAGGCCATATAGGAAGGGCATGCCCTAACCATGACAAGAGCCAAACGACGACTTCTCTTATATCATAATTCATGTGTCATCGTTTTTATAATAGCAAGTCCCCTTCTATCTGGATTCTGAATCCTAAGCAAATTTAAATGAATTGGAATTTGGAATACCCTTCTTTCTTTATTCTCTGATAATGACACTCACTAACATGTAAACTTCTCAAATTTCAGAAACCAGACAAACATGTTTTGTTCCTTAATTGCATTTCTTACAACGTTGCATCAGAATGGCTGCAGACAATTTTTAATACCGTTTCCGAGAAAATCATAGCCGACATTGGCCCACTCTATTTGTGTGTCAAAGGAGCCAAAAGTAATCTATCTTATCTTAGAATCCCCATTCATTCTTTTCCTCCACCTTGAGTCATGTGTTAATATCTTTCTTTCTTTTTTTCTTTTAGTTTATGTATGTTGTATATTATCTGTGTAAAGATTTTTATGACATGACTCACTAGATATGATGAAACTTTTTAAATAAAATACTTCTACATAACAACATATGATTGGGTAACATGTTATTCTCTTTCTTCTTTTCTGTAAAGGAGCAAATTTCATACAAGTGCACAATTTTATTATACCGTACTATTGCCGATGAAATTCCAGGTATAAGAATGCTTATTTCGTACTCTCTCCGAAGTGTGTGATAATTGTTGTTGGAAAGCATTCATTTTCGTACTCTGATAATTGTTGTTGGGCCTATGTATGGTGATTTCGGTACTTGTTCTCGGTTCTTTTACTCTCAGAGCTTTCAAATCACAACATTGACTCCTTCACTTTTATAACATGTATTTTGAATTTTTTGTTTTTCATAATAATTATAAGTAAATTAAGAAGTCAAGAATAAATATTATATTTTAAATAATAATGATAATTATGATTTAGAATATGTGGTATTAACTTTTATAATATTTTTAATCAAAGCAATAATAGAACATCCAAAATCATCACAATACTAATGGTAGCATTCAAGGTTAATTTTTTTGAAAATTTCTGCATGTATCTGTTATAAACAGCCATCACAATTACTTTCTCAGATTCATTGTGCAATAGTCCATTGTCATATGCATATATAGAATAAATAAACTTTTTTTTTATATATTTAAAATGAAATTCAAAAAACAAAAGAATCACAAATAATTCAAATAGTGTAAGATTAATTTTTATATCTCTTACTATGATAATATAATGAAAAACTCACAATATAATAATATAATAACTACAAAATTCAGAAATGTTAACTTGTCACAACTAGGGCTGGGCAAAACATACTAAACTGCACTAAACCATTAAAAATTGCACTGAACTAAAAAATAATTCGTCTGAACTGCACTCAACTGAAAAACAATTCAGACAAACTGAACTAAACTGTTTTTGTTGTCTAATAAACTGAACTGAACTGCATTGCACTATAATGTGAATTGAACTATTATCAACAGAACTGTTGTACAAACTGCACTATTTTTAAACTAAACTGCACTATTTTTAAACTGAACTACACTATCTTTGAACTGTTTTTTAACCAAACCACATTAATTTTGAACCAAATTGTATTATTTTTGAACCGAAATTTACTTCATCATTTCAATTGTTAATAAATTATTACATCAATTTAAATTGTTGAATTTTTTCTTCAATTT
>Ga0214543_1013200_pt1 | contig 10519 bp, 9 predicted proteins | sample CNSS2metaG_FD_160094 | JGI IMG/M metagenome (GOLD analysis project Ga0214543, IMG submission 160094) | Root nodule microbial communities from cowpea collected in UCLA plant growth center, Los Angeles, California, USA - CNSS2 | ecosystem: Host-associated > Plants > Roots > Nodule | place: USA...
TACTGGTTCAGATCAAAAGACCCTACGTCCAGTTGTTAATCTCTTAAACAAAGAGATTAACTCAATCACTATAATAATCAGATTACAATAGATTATAAAAGAGTAAGGATTAGAAAACACCTCTCTTAAACAACCACAAGAGATGAATAAAAGTTCCCCCTGAATCACACAGAGGATGACCAGCTTTCCTAGCAACAGCACAACACTTAATCTTTTAAGAACTTTACTTAGAAAAAGTTATCACTCACTCACACTAGGCTTTTTAAAGCTATTTTTAAGAATCTCACAAAGCAACACTTTGCAGTCACAACACAAGAACTCTGAATCTTAAAAATTTGGTTTGAAGTTTGGAAACTGAGTTCTATTTAAAGAGATTTTCGCAGACTGAGTTAGAAATGAAGAGTTTAACTGAAACTGCCAAGGATAATCGATTACCACTTAAGATAATCGATTATTCCAGTGATTTTCGAAAACAAAGTTTTGTAGTGTTAATCGATTACCCAAAATGGTAATCAATTATCTCATGTACAAATTTGCACAAATATTTTTATAACTGTTAGTGGTAATCGATTACCATAAATGGTAATCAATTATTTTGAGTCGTTTTTCAAGAGCCAAGTTATATCTGTTAGTGATAATCGATTACCATTCGTGGTAATAGATTATCTTAAGCGGGTTTTGAAAAATAGAATTTTTTGAGTTGGTAATCGATTATTATAAGTTGGTAATTGATTACCATACTGATTTTATCAAAAAATGAGTTTCTCTCAAAAGATTTGTGAGCTGACTGTTGTTCTTAGAATTTTGCACCTAACTAGAAAAAAACACCTAACTAGAAAAAGTTTAAGTCTATTACAATAAGAATCTTTAAACATAAAGTATATTGTCTTCAATATCTTCAAGTGTTTTCTTCAACATCTTTATCATCATCAAAATCTTTTAATCAATCTTTGTCAACAAATTATATATATATATATATATATATATATATATATATATATATATTATTTACGAACAATTGTTTATTTTGATTATCTAAGAACACTTAAATCTTTTAATAAAATTATAATAAGAATTTTTAGTGTAAACATTAATAAAATTTTCATTTAAAAAGTTGGCAATTGAAGGATTACGGAGAGATTAATTGCTAAATCCAATCACCTAGTATGTTCTTTAATTTAAAAAAATTAGAGAAGTTGTTTAGTTATATCCGATTTACTTTCTCCTTACTCTAATTTTTTGTTAAGTTGTCACATCAAATAATGAAAATTTTAAATTAATTTATTTATTTTTCTTATACTATTTATTATAATTTGATTTTTATATTAATAAAACTGTAATCAATTTTTTCAACTTTATAAATATAATAATCTAACCTTTTTAAGATTTAATCAAGTTTTTTTATAACAAGTGTCACTTTTTTTCAATATTGAAATGGGTTATGAATTATTGTTGTCATTGTAAATTATTTATTTTTATGTTAATTTTTTTCCTCTTTTATATTTTATACTTATTATTCCTTAGTCATTTTAATATAGTTTAAGAAAAGTATAACCACAAAAAAAGTTGTAATTCTCCAAAAGCTCAATAAAATTAGATGCATTTATATTTATTTATGATGACAAAATTTTAAAGCTTTCAACAAAAATAATTTTATAATATTTAGAGTTACCTTCTAATCAAAATTATATTGAAAAAAAATATATTAACGATAACTCTTCACTTTTCATGTAACTAATTTGTTCGTATAACAACAATATCATGGTTGAAAAAAATAATGAATTTTTTGTAAGAGATTACAAGGTTTGCCAAATGGTTACATTTCAGTCTCATAAATAACCGTTGCAACATTGGATTCATACTTTTATTGGTCGTGCTCGCATTAATAATAATTAGAGTGAAGATGGTTGCAAAGAAAATTTTAAGAATGCTTCTTTTTATAAGAAGTGGGCAATAATATGAAAAAATAAGTGGTGAAAAATGTAGTAAATATGACAAAAAAATATATTTTATCGTTATGGTGGTAAAAATTGTACTTGTTGTAATATTTTTTGAACTCTACCACAAATCACATAAAGATAAGGAGACAAATATTGAAATATATTTTGCTTATGAAGTTAGTGATTCTAAACATGATCACATGGTTCTACTCATATTGATATTGTTGATTTCCTTATTGAACCAAATAGAAGTATTAATCACCTCATTAATGATAGAAGTGTTAAGAAATATTTTTTTTCCTCCTATTATGTTCCTAAATTATAATGTTCATGCTTTCATAGTTAATATAATATTTCGTAATTAAAGAAGTTATTAATATATGTTTTTAATATTATTTTGTTTTCTTTTATGAAGAATTGATATTAGCATTAGCACCAATAATGAAGATATGTGTTCTGTTGCAACAACTCATATTATTCTTAAGAGTAATATATTTTTCTTTTATTTAAAATGTGATAAATTAATGTTAGGACTATTTTTTGGAACTGCAAATATAATTGAAGGATATAAAAGAGCTAATACATTGCTACCAAGAGATACTAAGTTGCACATTAAAAATGCATTTTATTCTCCTAAATTTAATAGAGACTTATTAAGTTTTAAAGATATTTGTCTAGATGAATACCATATTAAAATAAATAATGAAGGAAAGATGAAATATATTTATATTAATAGACTTACCTTTGATAAAAAAATGTGTTGGAAAAATTACCAGTCTTATCTTTTGGTTTGTAATACACATATATTAGTACAATTAAAACATATGTAATTATAAACCACAAGTTTATGAATCAAAATAATTTTTTCTGTTTGACATAACCAGTCCGTTCATACACAAGAATAAATTGTTGAATTGTGAATTTAAAATTTTGCAAATTTTCAAACAACTTCATTTGATAAATGCAAACAAACAAAGTTTATGCGTGACAAACACATTGTTAAACAATTTTTTGTTAGAGTAGCGTTTGATGAAAGTCGTCAGCCACAACTTCAAGTTGACAAACACACTGCCGAAAACACTTTCGCAACTCATGTTGCAAAACTCTCTTCTTTATGTTAGTTGTAGATTAATATCATGAAATATAAAAAGATAAGAGTTAACATATATTTAATAAGATATGTTGAAATTTAACATATGATAAGAATGAGGCTAATTTATTTTTAGAAAAGATATCTAGTGATATTTGTGGTCTTATACATCTACCACGTGGATCATCTGGATATATGTAGTTTTATTTAACGCTTAAATTATATAGTCATATGTTTGTTTGTTATCAATTCAAAATCATGCATTTGTGAGGTTATTAGTTGAATTAATTAGGTTACAAATTCCATTTTCCATATTGTCTAATTAAGAAAATTTGTATCGATAATGTTATGGAATTTACATCACATGCTTTTAGTGAGTATTGTATGTTCATTCAAAATTGAGTTGAATATCTAGTAGCACATGTTCATACTCAAAATGAACTTGCAAAATCATTAATAAAATGTTTAAAGTTGATTACAAGACAATTACTTAAGAAAGAAAATATTTTGATGACTACTTAAAGATATTCCATTTTGTATACTACAAAATTGATTTGCTTCAGGCCCATAAGTTATGATATACACTATCCTTTGTAACAACTTTAATATTTCTCATTTAAAAACTTTTGCATGTGTCATATATGTTCCAACTACACAAAAAAAGGTTGTGATGAGTTACCAAAGATGATTGAAAATATATGTTGTATATGAATATCCATCAATAATAAAATATCTTCAACCATCAACAATAGATGTATTTTCATCTTGATTTGTTGATTTTTATTTTGTCAAACCAATTTTCACCACATTAGGGGAAGAGAAAAGAATTGGAATATGATTATTGGTTGTAATGAATTAACTTTATCTCGTTTTATCCTTGTACAAAAAATGTGAACAAAAATATCAAAGGATAATTCATATAGAAAGATTAACAACCAATTACTACATGGGTTCAATGACACAACAGTGGTAACTAGATGACATATTACAATTGCTAATGGATTAATCAGACTTGACATCCCAATTGGACAATCTAATAGAGGAATCAATCTCAAATACGTTTGAAGTATGATAGACCTATTGATTCTAAAAATGAAAGTCCCCGAATGAAAAAAAAAATGAGATAAAAATAAGAACATCCAATCGAGGAGATAAAAATCTAAAAAGATTCATTTGATGATATGAAAACTATAAATGATTTCTTCGACAAAAGTAATGATTCACTCGTATAAAAACCTTAATATATGAAGTTGTTAATAATGGTAGTATTTCAATAAATTATGCCATGAATAAAATAACATGGAACCAAAATGAAGTAATCATAAATGATGCTTTTACATATAATATGATAATGAATATTTGTACTATAGTGGCCAAATTGGCTGCTATCCCAAAAGGTTGTTAACCCTAAAGTCGTTGACCTAAAATAACCGCTAAGTCTGAAGGAACATTACGAAGACCACAATTGGGTACATAGTCGCGTAGTGGGTAACAAAGCATCGCACCACTTAGCACACCTTATACGAAATAACTTGCCTACAAAGTGGCAAGATTGGTCAACTACCTGGCCACAACTATGGAGAACAAATATGGAAGTGATGTACAAAATGCCGCCTACTTTCACTTAGGGAAAAATCAACTGAAACTGCATGAAAGAATAATGGATATGTAGTTTAGGCCCAATTAAGTCCATTTTTAATGATATGCTTGATCATGATGAGTGATTATAAATTCCTAGATGTATAAGAATTATCACGAAACATGAATTGGTTGAATGGTTGTGCATTGACTTGGTAATTGTGTGGTTATGTGTTTGAAGCTCTGCATATGTGAAATAAGGTTTCTTTTTGCTAAAATTTTTTTTGGCATGGATGGGAAAGGTCAGAAACCCTAGCGGGGCAGCCAAGAGGGCTGGAAAACCACCTAGTAATGGTCCTTGAATGGCCATTAATCCTACCTTTAACTAATTTATGTTTTTCTTAATTAAATCAATTATATAAAAGCTAAAACATGAGAGAAGAAGAGTTTTCTGGAAAAATTGGCATAGAGATTGAGAGACTATGTGGTGATCATGGAAGGAGAGACCAGTGAGGGCTGAGAAGGAGTTTTAGAAGGGAATCAAAAGTCAAGGAAAGTTGGGATCGAGAACTCTAATAATTTCTCAAGGTTAAGTAAGGAATCTAGGTTAGGGGAGTTGAACCTCGTAATCTTTATGTAAATTGATAAATTGTGTGATGTATGATGTAAATTGTATGTTATCTTTCTACAAAAGTTTGAATTTCTGGGTTTCTGGAAAATTCTCAGAAACCACCTAACGGGCCTTCAAAGCGGCCAGGCGACTCATGTATGTATACTTATTTTTCTGGATTTTTGCCAGAAATCGCCTGGTGGCGAGAACTGCCCGCCAAGCGACACAAACCTTCCCCCCAGTTTTCTAGGTTTTGTATGATCCATCTGGCGGTGATGAACACCCGCTAGGCGATGCGAGCAAAATTGGTTGGTTTTGGGTCTTTTGTGATTTTTTTCTAGGTTGTTTGATCGAGGGAAGAAGGGGACTTATGTAGTGGTTAAGCTTTGGATGGCGATGATTGATGAATTGTGTCTTGGTTCGAAGTAATTGGATGGACCAATGATTAAATGAGTATTAGGGTTGTGTGGGATTGCGAAGATTTTAGAGTAACATGATTTGGATGTCGATGAGTTTATTTTATGTACAACGACCTAGGATCACTAACATGTGTAACTGGATGTGTGCATAAATGAGGAATTGTAATAACGTGCATTGGAAATTAGAGGTGAATTGTATTGGACTCACGCAGGTGTAGGAAATTCCTAGAAATCTCCAGAATTCTATGCACCGCCTAGCGGCTCTTGAACTGTCGCCAAACGCTAACCATTGTAGGGGGCACTTTGCTATTTGACTGGATTGGCAGCGGGGGAGGTGGATCTATAGGGTTCGTTGTGGGATCCATTTATGTATTACATGTAGAAATTGATTGTAGAATGAGGCCTAGGAATGAATAATTATATTAAAGTTGCATGAGTTGAGGTTATAAGGGAATCATATGGCTGAGTGATGATGTTGGTGATGGGATTGTAGGAGGGTTGTTGTAAGGGGTAATTATAGTATTGGGGAAATAAGACGATTATACCATTTGGATAAGAGTTATAGGTTGCTGGTAGTGAAGTTACTACGACTGAGCTTAACTTGAGGTTGAATTTACAAGGCTTTGGGTTATACCTTAAAGATGGAGTTGTTGCAGCATTCCTTAAGTTGTGTCTCAGGATGGAGGGTAAACACGTGGCATTCCTTAAGTTATGGCTAAGAATGGCATCCTTTGAGTTGTGGCTCAGGATGGAGGATGAACACTGAACATTCCTTCAGTTGTGGCTTAGAATGGTGTGTGTTACAAGTGTGAGTGTGCGAGTTGTGGCTCGTATAGAGGTTCTCCACTCGATTGAGCAATCACAAGTTATGGCTAGTGATGTGCTAATCTTGGTTCGAGAGTACAAACTGTGGTTCATATTGGAAACTCCACCTAACGTTGTGGAGTGTGATCTGTAACATGATTTCTCTCACATGTTCTACAAGTTTTGGCTTGTAGGTGGTGGCAACAAAGGGTATCTTGAGGTTATCATCTAAAGATATAGAGTGTGTGCATATATTTGAATTATATATATATATATATATATATATATATATATATATATATATATATATATATATATATTTGTACTGTTAGCTCACCTTATCTACTTGTGTTTGGAGATGATCGTGTAATATGTTACACAAGAGTAGATGATGTTGTAGATGGTTCTGGTGAGGCATAGAGCTGGAGATGGGCTAGCTTGGGAAAACTTTTCATGGAGTTTTATTTCTTTATGGATTTTAAAGATTTTGTAAACATTTACTTTATCAGACTCAAAATTTGTAATCAACATTTATATATTGTGGTTTTTTATCTTGACGATGGAATACATTATTTTAATTTTCTCGTGCTTTGGAAAATCAACTAATAAATGCGAATATTATTTTCATATTAGTTTTATTTTATTGTAAATTAGTAATATCCGACCAGGATGTTATAGTATCCATCCGAGAAGCTTCAAGATTGTGGTAAAATAATGTTTGAGTCCCATAATAATCGAATGTTGTCCATGCAGGAATAATATCATATTACTCTTTATTGCCAATACATTTCTTATTTTATGACCGACATAAAAACAAAGCATCATCTACAAATTGTAACTTGATTGTATTTACCTCCTTTATTAAAACTCTCACCCCTCTACTATAAATTATATATAAGTTAGAACAATAAATACTTATTTGTTAATTAATTATTAATGGGATAAAAAGTTATCACATTATTATATCTTTAAAAATTAAAAAAAATGATTAACCTTTTATTATTATTGGGACTAAATAAAATAAATAAATATTTAAGATATTTAAATTAACTATGGTTTTAGTTACTAATAAGTGTCTAAAATACGTAAAATTTTCATACAAACATGACACTTATCATGCTTTAATTGATCACATTTTGTAAGTAAACAACCTATTTGAGCTTATAATTACAAATGAGGTACTAAAAAGAAGAAAAATAAGAAATTGATGATTTTTTATGATTTTGTAGCAATTTCTCGGAGAAGTAAAAATGATGCAACTGAGCCCCAAAATTCACGATTGAGCTCTAGTATAGTGGTCAATGAAGGATCTAAAATATGACTTTTGGAGTTGAGCCACAACAAAATGGTGCTCAAATACTTACAGTGGTGCATGGTTGAGCCACGAGAAATGTGTTCAACACTTGTGGCGGTGCATGGTTGAGCCACAAGAGAATGTGCTTAGCACTTAAGGCAGTGCATGGTTGAGCCAAGAGAGAATGTGTTCAACACTTAAAGTGGTGCATGGCTGAGCCACAAGAAAATGTGCTTAGCACTTAAGGCGGTGCATGACTGAGCGCTAAAAGTTGGGCTGAGCATCGCCCAAAAATTTCTATAAATAAAGACCTTGGGTTCTCATTAGAGGCATTGAGTGGAGGTTCAAAAATGTAGCAGTAGTATAGAATAGGGTATGTGAGGCACGAGGGAGATGCCCTTAGTGTAAATCTTATGTGTAGATGTGGTTGGAATTTGATTGTAATATTCTATGAGTAGTTGAACTCCCTTGTGTCAAGGTTTCATGTAATTAATTCTGATTCTATTCACTTCTACTTCTTGGGTATTTATCTTTGTTTTCATTCAATTGTTTGTGATTTGATTTATGCTTAATGATGACTTAATCACTCATCTATTTAATTGGTTTGGATTGAGTTGGGAAACCGGCCTCAAACTAAGGTCCAATCAAATCATCATACCTGTACGAGTGCTTATTTAAGTAGTCAGAGGGGATGCTGGAGGAGAGAGTCCTGCACATTAAAGCAATGATTCATTCTACTAGGAGTTGAGGAATCACACTAGGCTTGAAGTCCTTAGGTTCTAGTGTTTCACGAATGAACCTAGATTTACATAAAATATTCTCAAGACATTGAATGAGTTGCATAGTAAGTAAACAAGATAGTAGTGGTGTAGTAGAAGAAGATAAGATGAAATCAATTCATAGCCCCTAGTCCACTTAAACTATCTAACTATTATTATCTATTTTTACTTGCATTCTTTATCAAAAAAAAAAAAAACTATCAATATACTTATTAAATTCTTGTGGATACGATACTTGTTGATACTACTGCGTATCGGTATACTTGCGATACACTTACTGAAAAATGATTGCCTTGAGTAGTCTATCACCACCTATTACTTTTTATATGTTTGATAAACTAATATATATGTTTTAGTTCTTAAGATGCAATTATTATTAATAAACTGTGCAATTACAGTCTTCTAATAAATTATTCATTAATTTATATATTTAATAAACTGCACAATTATAGTCTTCCGTTAAAAACTAAAGATATGAATTAAGAGACTTAAATCATATCACTTTATTAAAATAATCAGCCATAGAATAGAAATAAATGAAACTTTTGTGTGAGAAAAAGCTTTTCTTTAGTTTGACATGAGGAAATAAGAAAATAAGATATTTCAGTTTCGATTTTTAGTTTCGAAAACCTACACAATTTTAAAAGCATAAAGTTTACAAAATAAAATCATTTCATGTGAAGAAAAAGGATGAAGTAAAATAAGGACTTTTGGATTACAAGAATATACTTCTTTTCATCTCGCTTTTTTGGTCTTTTGGTCTTCCACTTCCTTAAAGATAGCTCTGCTTAAGGTTTTGTTCCACCTTCTTTTGTAATCCTTTTTGTAATTTACTTATCCCACCTTTCTTCACAATAATTTTATTCATTTAGTATTTCAGACCGCAAGTTCAATAGAGATATGTAAAATTATGAGATTCCGATACGTTTATGAGATAGCGTCAAAGTTTATCAAAATCTATTATGTAAGGGACAAATTATAATTACGTTATTATTTAAAATAACTCATTATTATTTAATAAATAAAATATAAAATATCTATCTTTCACTTGGTTATATTTATATCTTTTTATTGATCCCTGAGGTTTTAGTATTGTTATGCTCACTCTCACCCTTCAAAATATACTAAATTAATATAGTAAACAATTATTAATATATTTTAAAACATTAAAATTAGCGCTATAACTAACTAGCATAAACACAGGTGCTATAGTGCCTGTGTGTACACATTTTTTAATATGCGTGATATTATATTAGTAGGAGATGATATTGTAATCTTATTAAGTTAATATTTAAGATAAAATTATATTTATTGAGAATAAAGTGAAATATATAAGAAAAAAAATAAGAGAATAATAGTTGATAAATAAAAAAGAAGCAAATATAGACGATTTTATAAAAAGCTTGTAAAAATAACGATCAATTTTCAAAAAATTAATAAATAATTATATTTTAAAGGATAAAATTGGTATTTTGAAATGTAGATACAAAAGAGGGAATCTTCTTTATATATTGTTATAGATTTACAATGTTATAAATATTTATTTGAATCAAATTATTTTTAACTCCTATTATAAAAATAAATATAAATAAATTTTACATTTTATTATACATAATTTTTAGTTATTTTGTACGTAATTTTTTTATTACAAATAGTTATTTTAGTTTTAAGAAAATTAAATTTTTTAAAACAATTGAATTAAAAAAATCGGTTAAATTTAAAAGTATGATTAAATTTAAAAGAATTACTTAAAAAATAAAATTAATAAAATAATTATTTCAATTAAAAAAATATTACTTATTAAGTGAACTATTCTCGATAATATTATCTGAACTTGTTCTAGTTTTGATGAAAAATCCTCACATTATAAGTATGGATGAGTAAGACATAATTTTTTTAAATCGCTAGAGTCTTCATAGTTTATTAGGTAACTTTTGTATATATATATATATATATATATATATATATATATATATATATATATATATATATATCTATATATATA
>Ga0214543_1013201_pt1 | contig 10518 bp, 9 predicted proteins | sample CNSS2metaG_FD_160094 | JGI IMG/M metagenome (GOLD analysis project Ga0214543, IMG submission 160094) | Root nodule microbial communities from cowpea collected in UCLA plant growth center, Los Angeles, California, USA - CNSS2 | ecosystem: Host-associated > Plants > Roots > Nodule | place: USA...
AAGGGCGGTACCTTTAATTAAAAATGCAAAGTTGATGTGGTTTTCAAAATATTAATTTTCCCCAAAAATAATAAGACAAAAATATTAAAAAGAAACAAAAATATATTTTTTTAATTTTTTGGGCCCGACAAGGATTGACCTTGGTCCTACGTATTCTCATTAAAAATGAGAAATTAGGTTTACGTAGTTCTTTAAAAAGATATTTGAAAAAAAAAACAATTTGAGAAAAAAGATTTGATTTTTTTAGAGGTGAACCTGACAAGGACTGGCCTTGCTCCTACGTATCTCACGGTGGAGAATCAAGGATCACGTAGTTCTATAAAAGATATTTGTGGGAAAATGTTGATGTTTTTTGTATTTTTGAAATTTTATATTTTTTGGTATTTTTGAATTAATTGAAAATATGTGTCACACGACGCGAGCGGTCGGACGAACACTAAAAGAAAAAGAAAACTATTTTTCGATATTTTCAAATTAATTGGAAGAAAGTGTCACACGACGCGAGCGGCCGGACAGACACAATAAAAATGAAAGAGAACCTTTTTTATTTTTCTATATTTTAATTTTTATGATTTTCAAATAAGTTTGTTTTCCCCTTTTTTAAAAAACAAAAAAAAAATAAATTTATAAAAGGATGAAATTATTTAAGAAGAATAAAAGTGAGAAATAAAAAAGTAAGGGTGCACGAGTAATGTGGGGTGCACAAAGCAAATACAATAATAAGCCCAAAAACAATAGACAAAGGCATGGGGTGCAGGAGTATCACATGTGGGAGGTGCATGAAGTAACAGGTGGCGTGCGTGCAGTAAATAAAGGGGTGTGCTAAGGAAACACAAAATGGAGGTGCAGGAAATTAAAAATGGGGGTGTACGAAAAGAAAGGAGGAGGGTGTGGTTGAGGTAAAAGAGGGGGTGCGCGTGGTAAAAGGGTTCAAGGCCTGCTGCCCCTTTTTATTTTCAGAAAAACCCTAACAGAAGCCAAAGCTTCTTCCCCTCACCATGGCATCTCTTCTTCTCGACACCACCAACACAGCCCCAGGCCTGGACGCGTGTCCGCCTTAGCCGCCACCAACGATCTCCGCCGGAGGCTTCACCGGCGGCGCCGTCACCCTTCACTCCCCTCTCTCGCGAAATGCTCCTGCACCAACGTCTCCTCCACTTCCCGGGAAATATAAAACCAGACACGGCAGCCACATCGTCGTCGCCACTTGCCCTCACCGGCAACGCCTGGAGCCGCCGGCGTTGCTCCTTTTCCTTCTCGCGCGAGCCGCCGCCGTTGGGTTCGCCACTGAGCGCGACCACACTCCTCTGCTCGAACTCCGACGACGCAACGTCGGTGGCTGCCACCGTGAACGCCGCTGCTGCCGCGACGAGACGTGCCACCATTGATGCCAAACTTCCCGATGTTCGACTATCCCCTTCCGCAACCATCACGCGGCCACACTCCTCCGTTCACGCGACCACAAGCGACCATACTCCCGTTCAGAGCTTCGAATCGCCGGCGGCGAGGCCGCCGGTGAGGATTTCTCTTCTCTTGGTCTTCTGCTTCTGATTTGTATTGGGTTGTTATGGTGTATTTGAGTGCGTGACAATGATGATGATGAATGTGATTCTGGTTTGTTGCTTGTGTCGAAATAGTGATGTGATGTTGAGATGGTGGCTCTACGAAAGGGGTATGCTGTGGGAGTGGGAATGTTGCGATGGTGAAGGTGAAAGTGTGCGGAAGGTCTCAAGTGGTGCCAAACTAGGACGAAGACTTGTGGGATAAAACTTGATCTGTGTGTGCGTGTGTGCTGAGTTTGGTATCTGTTTTTTTTTATTTTGGTTTTTTATGCAGGTGAATGTAAAAATGACGATGGAGGAGTCTTGTGTTTGTAGTGCAGTATAAGAGTCCAAAATTGAATATGTTGTTTGGTGATGAAGGTTCGTTAATGGCGGACGGGTTTATGATGAAGGTGATGATGGGAGAGTTTGTGTTGATGACCGTGTGAATACTGCTTTTGGGTCTATGTTTTATTTTCAGGTGTGACATGAAGATGATGGTGAAGTGTGTTTGGGTTCTGGTTTGACAATTTCTTGCAACTAGAAGGTGATGAGGGAAAGATGATGGTGGCGAGAGAGATTGAGGGTGAGGTTATTTTCCAGCACTCATTCGGGCAACAGTAACACCCAAACAAGAACATATCTTAACAATGGCAAAAAGAATAAAAAAAATAAAAAAAAATGTGTTCTGTTCTTTACTGTACCCAGGTGCGATGGGAATAAACAAAATGAATAACAGACATCAATATCAAATCACGTTAACATAAGCTCTAATTCATACACCCATGAACATCAACAACAACATCAAGTCATGGTAACATAAGCTAAGGAGGAGTTAAGAACACTTACCGTGAAAATGAAACTTAATGCGCTAACAGTTTGCTTCCGTTTTCAAATTTGACTCCTTCTCTCCCTCACTGATTTCTAGTGCCCAAACCCCTCCCTGTAGTAATCCCAAAAAAAAGACCCCTCCTCTCATGAATCTTCCCCTTTTTATTATGTAAGCCTTTGTACCTTCCAATTTCAAAATTTGGGACAAGGTTGAGAGCAGATGTTGCTTCCTGCTCCTTCAGCCATCATGACCATGCTACAGGCCCTTCCCAATACAAAACCATAATAGCATAGCATGTATGGGTCTGACAGCAAGAGACCTTACGTTACCTCTTTCTTTCCCCTTTTTCCTTTTCTTTTTTTTTACTCTTTTCTTTTGTTTTGGTTTTGTTGTTTTGTTGTTTTTTTTTGTTTATTAAACTAGAATGAGAGACGTAAAACAAAAATGGAGTTGTAATAATATAAAGGAAAATAATGTAATAATCAAAATAATAAGCCCAAATAAACAAATAAATAAATAAAACAAAACTAAAATAAAAAAAAAATAGATAATTATTTTTCCTCAAACTAAAACATATTTTTTTCTTTTCTTTTCTTAATTATTTACTTATTTATTCTTCTCAATTGAACTTTAATTAATTAATTAATTTTTTTATTTTATCATTGTTACCCGGACGAAATTGGGTGTTGACAGCTGCCCCTCTTTACTTAGATTTTACTTGATAGTATGAAATTTTAACTTTCATAGGTTATCAAAGTAAAAGATGAGTAAAGATAAAAACACTAATTTCGTTTGGGTTTTAAAGGAAAAGAGGAAAAAACAAAACAAGCATATACAAGACCAATTCAAAGAAAAGGGTCGTGATCAAAAGAAGAAAACAAACTCGACCATTCTAAAGGAGAGGATCATGATGTGACAAAGAAATCAATGACCATTCCATCGGAGAGGGCCTTGATGTAAAGAAAGAAAATCAATGACCATTCCATCGGAGAGGGCCTTGATGTAAACATAAGAAAATCAATGACCATTCCATCGGAGAGGGCCTTGATGTAAAGAAAGAAAATCAATGACCATTCCATCGGAGAGGGCCTTGATGTAAACATAAGAAAATCAATGACCATTGCATCGGAGAGGGCCTTGACGTAAAGAAAGAAAATCAATGACCATTCCATCGGAGAGGGCCTTGATGTGACAAAAATCAATGACCATTCCATTGTAGAGGGCCTTGATAAAGAAAGAAAACAATGACCATTCCACCGGAGAGGGTCTTGCTGTAAACATAAGAAAATCAATGACCATTCCATCGGAGAGGGCCTCGATGTAAACATAAGAAAATCAATGACCATTCCATCGGAGAGGGCCTTGGTGTGACAAAAATCAATGACCATTCCATTGGAGAGGGCCTTGATGTGAAGAAAGAAATAAATGACCATTCCATTGGAGAGGGTCTTGTTGTGACAAAGAAATTAATGACCATTCCATTGGAGAGGGTCTTGATGTAAACATAAGAAAATCAATGACCATTCCATCGGAGAAGGCCTTGATGTAAGGAAAGAAAACAATGACCATTCCATCAGAGAGGGTCTTACTGTAAACATAAGAAAATCAATGACCATTCTATTGGAGAGGGCCTTGATGTAAACATAAGAAAATCAATGACCATTCTATCGGAGAGGGCCTTGATGTAAACATAAGAAAACTAAAGGGGAGAATGTCCATATATGAAAGGAGAACCCGAAGTTTGATTTTGATGTGTCAGTAAACACTGCTTGAATGCTTAGCCGGCAAGATTCAATCTTTAGGCAAATGATGTAATGTCGTGAGGATGCATAAATGCATGGATGCATGGATAAAATTTATAGGCGGCTTTATTTTTTGCCTTTTTACTTATTAATTTTTTTCCACGAAACCCTCCAAAAATGAGTCTGCTCTTAGTGAATGTACCCGTGATGCCTCGTTAGTATGCACATACTTTTATTCCCTTCTTTTTTGTTCATTATTCTCTTTACGAACTCAGCGTGACATTCATTGCTTTAAATTTATGGAGAGAAACAAATGGTGTTTATTGAATGAAAAACAAAGTAGAATACAACAAAATTTGGAGACAATGTCAATATCCCCTAGTAGCACTTCCTATCAAGGAATCATCATGTATAAAACTTTTTGACCGCATCAGAATTGACCGGTAACGGTAACTCCTCTCCATCCATCCTTGTGAGAATTAGTGCCCCACCAGAAAATGCTTTCTTCACCACATACGGGCCTTCATAATTTGGAGTCCACTTGCCCCTATGATCCTTTTGTATAGGTAAGATCTTTTTCAAGACTAGCTCGCCTTCATGGAACTCTCTAGGACGCACCCTCTTGTCGAACGCCTTTTTCATCCTTCTTTGGTATAACTGTCCATGACACACTGCCGCTAGCCTTTTTTCCTCAATGAGATTAAGCTGGTCAAATCGGGCCTGAACCCATTCTGCATCTTCCAACTGGGTCTCCATTAACACTCGTAGGGATGGGATTTCTACTTCGAAGGGTAGTACTGCCTCCATTCCGTACACCAGAGAAAAAGGTGTTGCCCTAGTTGATGTACGTACCGAGGTGCGATACCCGTGCAAAGCAAAGGGAAGCATCTCATGCCAGTCTTTATATGTGACCACCATTTTCTGTACAATTTTCTTGATATTCTTATTAGCAGCCTCGACTGCCCCATTCATCTTTGGACGATAAGGAGAAGAATTATGATGTTGAATTTTAAATCCTTCACACAATTCGGCCATCATTTGATTGTTCAGATTGGTGGCATTATTAGTGATTATCTTGCTAGGCAACCCGTACCTACAAATTAACTCTCTTTTTATGAATTTAGTCACAACTTTCCTAGTCACACTAGCGTAGGAAGCAGCTTCCACCCATTTAGTGAAATAATCAATTGCAACTAGAATGAAGCGATGTCCGTTTGAGACTTTTGGCTCTATAGCTCCGATGACATCTATCCCCCACATTGAAAATGGCCATGGGGCAAACATTAAGTTTAAAGTAGTGGGTGCCGTATTGATATTATCTGCATACTTCTGACATTTCTCGCACTTTCTCACGTGCGTGCAACAATCATTCTCCATAGTCAACCAAAAGTAACCAGCCCTCAAGATCTTTCTAGCCATCGAGTGTCCATTCATGTGTGTGCCAAAAGTTCCTTCATGAACTTCCTCCAATATTGACTCGGCCTCTTTTGCATCCACGCATCGAAGGAGAACCATATCATGATTTCTCTTGTACAACACATCCCCACTCAGGATAAAATTTGCAGCCAACCTTCTCAGTGTCCTTTTATCATTCTCAGATGCTTCTTCAGGGTATTCTCTGGTTTTTATATAGCGTTTAATATCAAAATACCACGGCTTACCGTCTAACTCTTCTTCAATAAAATGGCAATATGCTGGCCCTTCATGGCTCTTCATTTGGATCATCGGCATTACCCCATCCTGATTAATCTTGAACATCGATGATAAAGTAGCTAAGGCATCTGCCAATTGGTTATCCTCTCGCGGAATATGGTGGAATTTAATGAAATCAAAATACTCCACCAATTCCATGATATAAGTTTTGTAGGGAATCAACTTCTGATCCCTAGTTTCCCATTCTCCCCTTAGTTGATGGATAACCAACGCTGAATCTCCATATACATTCAAAAATTTTGCCTTTGACTCAATCGCGGCTTGGATGCCCATAGCGCATGCTTCGTATTCAGCGATATTGTTTGTGCAATTAAAACACAACCTTGCTGTCATTGGAATGTATTGGTTTTCTGGAGATATTAGTATTGCCCCTATACCATGTCCCATGACGTTAGAAGCCCCGTCGAATAATAACGTCCATTTCTTTATGTTCTCATCTTCTTGGTCATCTTCAAACAAGGTCATGATGTCCTCATCCGGAAATTCGGGTTGCATCGACTGATAATCGTTAACGGGTTGTTGGGCCAGATATTCAGCCAAAGCACTACCCTTGATGGACTTCTGAGTGACATACACAATGTCGTATTCTGACAATAGCATTTGCCACCGGGCTATCCTTCCAGTGAGAGCGGGCTTTTCAAAAATATACTTGATAGGGTCAGTCTTGGATATCAACCAGGTAGAATGACTCAACATGTATTGTCTTAGACGATGGGCAGCCCATGCCAATGCGCAACAAGTTCGCTCTAAAAACGAGTATCGCTGTTCACATTCCGTGAACTTCTTGCTCATGTAGTATATGGCATGCTCTCTTTTTCTAGTTGCGTCATGTTGACCCAACACACAACCCATTGACTCATCGAGTACCGTCAAATACATAATGAGTGGCTTCCCCGATTCGGGTGGGCGTAACACAGGAGGATCTTGTAGATATTGTTTAATTTTGTCAAAAGCAGCCTGACAATCTTCATTCCACTTAACAACCTGATTTTTACGCAATAGCTTGAATATTGGTTCACAAGTGGCAGTCAATTGGGAGATGAACCTAGCAATGTAGTTCAGTCTGCCCGAGAAACCCCGTACCTCCTTTTTTGTATTGGGAGCAGGCATTTCGATTATCGCACGCATCTTGTCGGGATCGACCTCTATCCCCTTTTGACTGACAACAAAACCCAACAACTTTCCCGATTTCACACCGAATGTGCATTTAGCCGGGTTTAGTTTAAGTTTAAATTTCCTCAATCTCTCATACAATTTCCTTAGGTTGAGGATGTGTTCTTCTTCTGACTCAGAATTGGCGATCATGTCATCTACATAAACCTCGATTTCTTTGTGCATCATATCATGAAAAAGCGCCACCATGGCCCTTTGATAGGTTGCCCCAGCATTCTTAAGCCCGAAAGACATCACCTTATAGCAAAATGTTCCCCACAATGTGATAAACGTAGTCTTTTCCATATCTTCCGGTGCCATCTTAATCTAATGATATCCTGAGAAGCCATCCATAAACGAAAATAGTGAGAACTTGGCCGTATTGTCCACTAATGTATCGATGTGCGGTAATGGGAAGTTATCTTTTGGACTCGCACGGTTCAAATCTCGATAGTCAACGCACATCCGAACCTTCCCATCTTTCTTGGGCACTGGTACAACATTTGCCACCCATTGAGGGTATTTTGCCACAGCTAAAAATCCAGCATCAAATTGCTTTTGCACTTCTTCTTTAATCTTTAATGACATTTCTGGTTTCATCCTTCTTAGCTTTTGTCTGACTGGAGGACATTCCGGTTTGAGTGGAAGCTTATGCTGTACTATATCAGTATCTAAACCAGGCATATCATTGTACGACCAAGCGAACACATCCCTAAACTCCTTTAGCAACGCACACAATTCTTCTTTCACTTCTTTCTTCATACTCGTGCCAATTTTCACTTCTTTCTTTTCATCCCCCTCGCTTAGGTCAAGCACTTCAACATCTTCTTGATGGGGTTTTATTTCCCTAGATTCTTGTTCCACTAATCTCATTAGTTCAGGGGAGGGTTCTGAATCACCTTCATAATCATCTTCCATATCATTGATAGGGTGCTCAAAATTAGGGATATCGACATTGTTATTTTCAAAACATTCATTATCATATCTGCATTATTTGAGTTTATAAAAAAGATAAATAAACAAACAACAGTGAAAAATGCAAACAAAGATAACAAAGGTAGGAAACACAAATTGATTATCACGCTGAGCATAAAGGAAAATGTGTCATCCCGTTAAGTCATGAATCCTAAAGCTCCGGGTAAAGCAATAGGACAAATTAAAAATATTACATTTTAACCAAATTAAACATCACGGGTAGATCCAAAGTCTCCCAATTGTTGAGTAGCGCATTTGGAGCACAAGGCTGCACAAAAATTGAGCTTTCAGGTTCATCTTCATCTCTGACAGCTGCTATCTGACTAGTGTTGATCCATCCCGCGCTGCGGAAGCTATCTTTGATGTCGCAGATGCGAATCTTTCCTAACCCTAGTTCTTTTCCTTGGATTCGAGCCACACCGCGCTCTCTCCTTTCTTCCGCCAGCCTCCTCTTATCCTCTCTAGTAGGCTTGTATCCAAGGCCGTATTTATTCTTTTTCTCGGTGACTTCTAAAGGATACATCAATCCTTGCTCGTACTTGCCTAGCCCCTTTCCGTACTCATATCCCTCTTTCAACATGACCTTGGCCGTCATAAGGGAAGTACGCGACAAGTGTGGGTTCATTGGAAAGGGCTCCACATAGGCATTTCCCACAATTTCCAAAGATTGGAAGGCTGTCTCGAGGGCTTCCTCTGCTGCTTCAATATAGCGAGAAGATGAAGGCCCACTTACTAAAATATCTTCCTCCCCTGAAACAATCACTAATTTGTCACCCATGACATATTTTAACTTTTGGTGCAAGGTTGAAGGTACCACGCCCGCTGAGTGAATCCAAGGACGACCTAACAAGCAGCTGTATGCTGGAAGGATGTCCATCACTTGGAAAGTTATTTGAAAGACACATGGCCCTATTGGATTGGCAATTCTACCTCTCCCATTACTTCTCTTTTACTTCCATCGAAAGCTCTCACTTTCATTGCGCTTGGTTTCATGTGAATACGTTCACACGGTAGCTTTCCCAATGTTGTTTTCGGCATTATATTCAGGGAAGATCCATTGTCGATCAATACACGTGCTATGACATGATCCAAGCATTTTACAGAGACATAAAGGGCCTTGTTGTGCCCCCTCCCTTCAGTAGGTATCTCCTCATCGGTAAATGTGAGGTAATTGTTGGCAGTGATATTGTTAACAATTCCCTCAAAACTATCCAGAGAAATATTTTGCTCCACATGCGCTCCGTTGAGTATCTTCATTAACAACTTTCTATGAGAGGTTGAATGCATGAGCAGTTCTAAAAGTGAGATTCGAGCAGGCAGGCGATTCAACTATTTTACCACTTTATACTCGCTTTGTTGTATGAACTTCAAGAACTCGCAAGCCTCCTCATCAGATACTTCTTTCCCATCGTCTTTTCTTAGATCCTCGTCGATTTGGATGGTCTTCCCTTTCAAGAGTTCCTTAGCCTTTTTGGTATTCACTGATTCGCTATTGCCAACTCCATCTTTCACCAAGTTTGGAGGCGTAAAGATTCGACCACTCCTCGTAATTCCACCGATGCCTGATATATTTTTCACGACTGACTCACCACTGCTAGGTTGACCACCTACCCGTTGTTCCTCACTCAACACGTATGCACCATACTTCCATGGGACAACTTTCTCACTTTTGTAAGGAAATGGGGAGGGTATTTAGATAATAATAGATTGCCTTTCTTGAATTGTCGGGGTAGAGGTGGATCTAGTGAAATGAATCACCAATGACTCTGGTAAGTCACACTGGGTTCCGCACCATCTTGTGCAAATACTTCATCTTCCATGTGCCCGTGACATACTTGCACAAAGTTTCTGTCTATAAGATTTTGTAGAACATCCTCGAACTCGGTGCATTCATCGATAGAATGTTTAGCACTCGAATGGAATCCACACTTTTCACTCAGGTTACATTCCCCTTTTAACAAACCCAATTTCAATAGTGTCTCAAAAACAAACTGCTTGGAGCTTCGAATTTCACTCACATCCCTCACCAAGCGGTGTTTCTTAACCTCAATGGCATTTGTCGAAGGGTTCCCAAGATAAGAAAGGGGATTAGCCTCAACACTGGGCTTGTCTTCGTGGAACTTTATCCATCTTGAGTTGATTAAAGCTTCCACCTTGTGTTTAAGGGACACACAATTCTCAGCAGAGTGACCAACTCCCCCTCCGTGATAATCACATTTGGCATTTGGATCATAATTCTTGGGGAACGGAGGTTGCACAGGCTTCATCGGACAAATGGCCACCAAACACTTTTGGAGGAGATGAGGCAACAATTCCGTATATGACATAGGAATAGGAGTGAAACGAACGAAGTTCCTCTCTTGATTCCTCCTTAGATTAGCGTTTTGTCCCGCGTTTCTGTTGAAATTCGAGTTTGGTTCGGTTTTCCAAGCATTATTTGGAGCATGTTGTGGTTGATAAAGATTCGACGGTTGATAAAACCCTTGCTGCTGAGGTCGTCTTTGATGAACAGACACTGCATTGGCCACATAAGGAGGTTGGTTCAAGTGTGGTCGATAATTAT
>Ga0214543_1013203_pt1 | contig 10517 bp, 2 predicted proteins | sample CNSS2metaG_FD_160094 | JGI IMG/M metagenome (GOLD analysis project Ga0214543, IMG submission 160094) | Root nodule microbial communities from cowpea collected in UCLA plant growth center, Los Angeles, California, USA - CNSS2 | ecosystem: Host-associated > Plants > Roots > Nodule | place: USA...
TTTTTATAAATATACTTTTATTTTGTTTATTAAATTAATAACATTACAATATCATCAATTCTTAATATAATTCAAAAAATGCGTACACACAGGCGCGATAGCGCCTGTGTTTACACTAGTATATATAACGATTATTATAACATGATAAATTATCTTTTTTTGCATTTCTTTTTATTTTAAAGAGTGCTAAAATCTGTAATTCATGTGTAAATTCGTCCTCTTAAATCAGCGCAAATTAGTGGAACCAAACATATTTGCAACTCACTTTTCATCTGCATGAACAGTACTCATGCAAATCCAAACACAACATAAATAAAAAAACAAGTTGTGATCGTGTAGTAATGTTGATTTCATAATGGCTAATATTCTTGAATTCAGTTATATGGTAAATATTAGGAGAAAATCTTTTACTCTGCACATTATTTCTGTTTAATTATAACATTATTGGTTTTCAATGATGATATTAGTGACTTTATATAAAAAAAATAATAGTTGTAAGACCCATTTTCTGTCTTATAAGTTTTGGGTTTGGTTTTATTAGAGGTTTAAGGTCAGTCCACTTGTTTTTCAGGACCCTCTTCAGCTACTCCCTTGATCCCATTTTGTCTCGTCACCTAACAACAACTCTCTTACCTTCTCCCTTTTTCTGAAACAGGAGCTCTACTAGGACTTAAGTTATGTCCTCCTCCGAGCTAGCAGAACGTTCCTTCCTCTAAGTAAGTTAATCCCCAACCCCTGTTCCATTCCATTTTTGTTTTGAAGCTTTGTTTCCATTGTAATCTCTGTTAGGGTCTCAATTTCATCTCCCTTGGTTTTGTTTTCCAGCTCTGTAAGCTGTAATCGTGTTGTGGTGTTCTTCTTTGGGGTTTGTTCTTGTTGGGGCTAGCATCTATCAAGCTAAGGGAAAGTAGGGCTTTTCACATTTTCAAAGCATATTACTTGTTTTCAGTTTTGTTTTTGTGTTCAAATGCTTGAATGATGATTTTGATGGTGTGATAATATGATGTATGTGTTTCTAGATGGATTTCTATTGTTGCATGCAGAAGCAGGAGAGAAGCTCTTATTCTCGCCCAGGTGAGAATCCTCTAGCCTAAGCGAGAACAGCAGAGAACTTTTCTTTGCCTTTGGGCGCATTGTCGCTCAAGCGAGAATTCTCGCCGAAGCGAGACCAGTCTCACCTAAGTGAGAAGGTCTAGCTTAAGCGAGAACTCGTAGTGACACATTGTACCCTCTGTTTAAGCTCTCGTCCAGGCGAGAAGAGTCTAGCTTGAGCGAGGGGACCCTATCGCTTGAGCAAGAATGAGACATATTTGTTTCAAAGTTTGTGATTTCACTTGTGGATTGATTTAATTACTCTTAAAAGCATGAGCCTGTGACTATGTATGTTTGATGTGATATTGATGTGCTTGGTATGAAATGAATTATGGATTGACTGGTTGATTGAGTATTAGCATGGGATCATGATGTTTTGAGATAACATGTGAATTTGGTGCAAGAAACATGGATATGGTATGAGTTAGACGTAATTCCATGAGACTCTTGGTGAGATTTCATGGTGGTGTTGTAGTGTATATACTCAAATAAAGATTCAAGCAATGTTGTATCCTAAAATTCTAAAGAATCAGTTAGACTCACATAGAGCAGATTGATTCAAGTGGTGAGAGTAGTATGAGGTCCTAGTCTTTGGCAGGATAATGACCCTAGATGATCATGGACTAACCTTGTGCGTGGTAGGGTGAATCCCATTGACAATGGCTCTGCAGAACAGTAGAGGCTACCACAAGTGCAAGCATCCAGTGAATTCGATCTTTTTATATTTATCTGGATAATTGAGTTAGAGGGTCTTTATTGTTTGTTATCACATGCCTTATGTGCTTACTAAAATGCATGTTTAAAATTTTGCTATATATATATATATATATATGTATATATATATATATACATATATATATATATATGATGAAAATTATTTTTATCTCTAGCTTACCCTTTCTCTCTATGTTTGTGTTCTTTGTTTGATTTTCCTTTTTGTGATGATCACCAATTTTGGTGTGAGCAGATTGGAAGTTCCTGGTGATCGTGCAGGTGGTGGTGATGTTGTTGTCTAGTTGATGTGTTTAGTTACTGTTCTTTTTGGGTATTGATGCTTTTGTAATTCCTTATTCTATGGGCAATTTATTGCTAAACCGTTGCTATTTTAGTTCTGTTGGTGGCATTGTTTTATGCCTTAGTTCTCTTTTTCAGTATAATTTGGAATGAGTGTAATGGATAATCCTTTATACTCCATGTCTATTACTTTAATTTTTTATAATTGTGTGATGCTTCATTTATTAGAATTATTCTATTAAATTGGAACGTTACAATAACAAAAGTATTAAGTATTTTTTTAACTATTTATTTATCTTTACACTTTATTTAAAGGGGAGTTAAAATAAAAAAAAAAAATAGAAATAAAAATAAATTAATGATAATATAATAGTGATAAAAGTCGTAATATAAAAGACAATTATGAAGATGATAGCTAAAACAATTATTACCAATGGTAACGAGAAGGTGTTATATTTGTATTATCTTAACGTGATAATTTTTTCTTATGTTTTTCCAGTGATGTGTAATAAAATGCTTGAGCCAGATCAATTTAGTTTGCCTATAGTGTGCTAGATAAAAAAAAATATTAAAAAATATTTTTTATATAAAAAAGTAATTAAATTATTTTTTTTATAAAAAAATCTTATATTGTTGTAGGTAAAGTAGTTAAGTGGTCACTCTGGTTACAAGAGCAACATTATATATGGCTGCAGTAATTGGGGGAGACATGAAATTGGATGCTTGTTCAGCTGTAGCTTTATTTTGCATAGAGTGCTTCTGAAATCTTATAAATTAGTTATGTTAACTAACATAATCTTTTTCTGTCTCGTTATCTAGTTGGTGCTATGTCACATTATCATGGCCAAATGATGTATATTGATGGGCAAAATATATAAACCAATAAACACATCCTCTGTTTCTTTTTAGTTCAGATGCTTAGTTTGGGCGAAGGAAAAGACCCATGAAGTTTCAGTTAGAAAATGAAATAGATTATTACCATTCTCTACCAACAAAATGATTATTATTTTTCAAAATTAAAATTTTAAGTCTTTAAGCTTTTATTTATTTTCTAATAAGGGTTTCTCTGTAAATGGCATAGCAAGGACACTTGATTATATTGGCTTGAAGTCATTAAGCTTTGAACTAAATAATTTCAAGGATAGAAAAATAGTCCTAATGAAATATAATGTATATTGAGTATTAAGGTTATTAAATAAAGGAGATATATAGACTTCACTATTTTCCATGTCACTTAGATAATGATATTCAATGTGAAAAGTCAATATTAATTCGCACATGGTTAAATACTAAGTGAAAAGAGCAATTGTAATTACTGTTTAAGTTAGATTTTATTCTCTTGTGAACAAATTTGCTACTTGTCTTCCAAAATTCAACAAGTTATAAGTTTAAATCAAAAGTTAATTTTTCTTTAATATCTAGATGATTGAGTAATATCGATTTGTGATAGACTTTTTATTCTATGACTGAAAGTAGAGATTTAATTATGATGTTGATATTTATATTTTGAGTGTTATGGAAATTTCATTTCACTAACTTATCATACTATGATTATAATTATGATTATCTTTATTGACTCATGGTCAGGAGATAACTACTTACTTATTAAGTTGTAAATAGAAAGATTGGCATGTGAAACTGGTCTTTTAAAATATCATGTTATACCTGAAAAACAATATTTAAGTGTTGAATCTTTTAAAGAGATTTAATTGATTTAAATAAAGTCTTGTTCGACTCAATCTATTTTCACCTGTAATATTATTATCTTAAACGAGCTACCTTTTTGTGAAACATGAAAGACTGATTAATATGATGCCAGGAAGTGCTGGGTTTCTAAAAAAATTGTTTAAACGATAAATTACGAAAATCCACTAAGATATAAATATAAAACAATACTTCGGGTAAAGTATTAAAAGTAGGGATTTTAGTGTTTTTTAAATATAGAAATACTTTTTTTATAAATAATAAAACTACTGGTAACACAACCGTAGTTGAAAAATGTGAGTAAAGGTATGTGTGTGAAGCCAATTCCATTTCTCTGGAATTTTCGAGTCGTATCGAGTATGAACTTTTTTTAACCTTTTGTTAAAATTTTAACTCCTGTTTTTAATAGTGTTTAGACTTGATTCTTTTCTTTCACGATTTAGTTAAAAGTAGATATAGGGAATAATATGATTGAAAAATTGAAGGATTAATTTATAATGAATGAGTCGGTGACAACTGTATCTTTTTTTTTTTGTCAATTAAAGAAAAATCTTTAGCTTAACGCGTTTTTTTCGGTGGAATTTAATTTCAAACAAAAAAAAAAAAATCTCGGGAGTTCTTTAGACAAGTTTGTACACGACCATTTTTAAACAAACTTGTATTAGAAGAATGGGTATGATGTTCTATACTGTTTCAAAAACAGTCCATTTCATAAAAAACGTGCATAGATATACGATGTGTGTTAATTAGCAACCTCTTGTGGAGTAATTTAAAAATGGAGTGACTATAGTTGAGGGTTACTACTCAACCTTTTGTGGTGGTGAATAGTTGTTGCTCAACATTCTGCTATTCATATGTACTCTCCCATACAGTTAAACATTGCACACAAATCTTTTCCTCGTACATCAATGTGTGAAACTCGGTCGGAAAACAACAGGGTGCGTTGGTATGTCAGTGAAATTGGAGTTACGTTATGATATTTGTTAAGGAGAAGTTGAGAAGCTTAATCAGAAAAGAGAGGAAAATTTGAGGTTGAGAAGGAAAGATGAATGAATTGAAGAGTGAGTAGTGTGCATGATGATGAGCAGAAGAGAGAGAGGAAGGAAAAATCTTAGTTAACACATCGAAAGTTTGTTGTGGAGCGAGAAAAGCACGTGAGAGCTTAGATGCAACGAACCGTTTGTAGAAACTAACTTAACCTAACAATCTACATAGCCGACGGTGGCAGCGAGAGATGGACCCGCACGATGCTCATTTTTCTCTCCCTAACAATTCATGCCAAGGTTTAATTGATTGGTCACATCACCAAATGAATCATGAATCTTCTTTTGTCATTTTTCCTCCAATGAAACAAGCGCGGTGAGGGGCGCTTTACTCGTCAATTTTCTTCTTTTCTCTCTTTCTGTTTTTCATCTCCAATCAAAAATATTAACATCCCACACCGTCAAAAGAATTGGGGAAGTGTGGGTATGATGTTTGTTTCCTAAATAGAAGGGTCCCAGAATAATTCACTATATATTTAAAGAAAAAAAAATAGTATTTATGAAATTGCGTTGATCTCTTGGTATTTGTCGCATTCCCATCATTTTTCTATTATAACTATTATTGTTAGTGGGCCCAATGGATCGCGGACGGTGATAGGCTGAGTTTTGGGCTTCTCTGGTTTTTATGAAAAAGAAATTGCGTGGGGGCCCAGTGAGGGAAATTTGATTCTGATTCCGTAAAATCAGAGTCTGACTCTGCCTCTCAAGTTGTTTTGCGGCAACAGTCACAGCAACAGATGTGTTTGCTTTCGGCCGCACCTGCCTCATCATGGTTCAGTGCGGGATTTTTATTTCCCTCGCAACTTGCTTCGCCAAATTATTATAGAATAAAATACCAATTTAGTAACTGCAACTGAATAACGTTATCCTATGTTTTTTTACCTTTAAATAAAAAGAAAATATTTTGTAGAGTGATGTAATTTGTTTTAACTTTGTTGAGAGTGGGTGATAGGTATTTATTAGGCCCCATCCTCTGCACTTGCATATGCGTTGGTGAGGCTCGAATGATAAAATTTCTGGAAAACCCGGTGTATTTTATTGAATGAAGAGTGGTTATTTAATTGTATTAATTGAGGGGTACAAGTTGGCATTTGGTGGGTCGTAGTTGGCGTTTGAGAGTTGTATAAGTTGGGGATTGGGATGTTTAAAATATTGACAGAAGCTGAGTTCATGAAAAAAAGTTCACTGCACACACATGAATTAGTGGTGTCTAAGTTCGCTTAATCTTCCTCTGTCACCAAATGTTGAAAGGAAAACAAAAAAAGATAAAAAGCATTTATACGTTGCCGCCCTCGGCTGCACATATTTTGTGATTCATCCATTCATGCATGCATCATCGCCCCCCACTTTTCCAGTCAACCTATGTTTGCATAACAACAATTTTTACTCATGAATACGTCCTACGCTAATTATTTTAAAATACTTATCATATTTTTAAAAAAATGGGTATTAAAAGAGAAGTGGGTTATTTCAAGTTGCAAAACCGTTAGGCCCATTGAATTGGGGTGTAGTTATAATCAAATGTCAACCTTCCCACTAGTGGTCTTCTTTGGGAACACAATTGGATTATAAATACGTCAATTGTTCTTATCCCCTTCCATTCACTGCATAACAAAAAGTTCAACCATCACACCCACTCAAACCTCCTATTTTATTGGATCTTCCAAAGCGATTCAGTCAACTTCTCAATTAAATTACGTGTTTTCATCTATCACAAAACAAGGGGACAAATAAAATATTGCCTCATATGTACCATGAAACTATAAATTATGCTACACTTTCCTTGCAATTAAACTCCTTAATTTATCCTTTGCAAATAACCTTTTAATTATAATTTTTTTCCTCTACACAATTGACTCCAATAAAAGTCAACAACTAGATTAATGCAACCTAAAAATCTAACTAACCCTCTCTCCACCCGAAGGGACCAAGTTAATCAAGTCAGCAATTAGATCACTATGACCAAATAAAACTCCTTCACCTATGAAGGACAAAGGTTAATTAATGTACGCAAGAAACGTATTAAGGAATTAGTTAATCGATTAAGTATCGTCAAAAAAATATATTTATGATTTATGATTTATGTCCCCTGTAAACAATATTCCATCTGAAACAAACAAATAAATAAAATATGTTTAATTTTCTTATGGAGTCTATTAATAAAACTTTACAATTTTCTTATGTCAGACTATATCATAAAACAGTCACTTATTTCTCGTAGGATATAATTCCCTCAAACGTTGGTCCATTATGAACAATTTTGACTAGTATCTGGTACAAACACATTCTTAATATGAATAAATAATGAATCATCTTCTGGAATCAACTATTCCCTCTTTAAAAATATGAATAAACTTTACAAATTCATTCATCCCCGTGAAGCACAAGTTCCTAAGGATGCATTAGTCTGCCTATTAATAACTTAAGCCATGTGGGTTCAAAAAACATCCAATAAATTACAACTAAAATAATCCCATTCATCACTTCAATATTTAGCTATTTGATTTTAAAATACGTAAAAAAAATGAATGTGAAATATATCTCTTAAATCAGATCCATAAATATATAAAAAAGGCATAATTACATGTTTGATTATTTTCTTTTGGTCAACATTTGGCATTTTTATTTGGCCACTAACAAACGGATTTTATACCTTCAACCGGCGGCTTCATTCTACATCTCCATATATTCCTGCACACACATTAATATAAATAAAATTTTCAAATTTTCCATTTTAGAATATACAATGTGAAAGTCAAAAATGACTTTCAAAATGCATAATCTGAAAACTATTTTTTTCCTTAAAATAAAACTTTCAGATTACACAATGCAAAAAATAAAAATAACTTTCAAATCATATAATTAGAAGTCAAATGTTTCCAAATTATATAATAAAAAAGATACTTTTATCTTAATTCTCTCTCTAACTCCTGAAAGTTGTTTTTTACTTCTAAATTGTATAATCTAAAAATTATTTTCGATTTTTGGATTAAAAATCCGAAAATTTTAAGAATTGCCTAAAAAAGGCAAAATAAAAAGTTTATTTATATGGACAGACGAAGAAACATATGGAGGTGTATAAAGAAACTGCCCTTCAATTAAGTTAATTTTGTGGGTCTAGATGACATTCCATTTAAAAGCCCCAATTAATAATGACTTGTTTGGCCCAAAAATAATGACTCATCGTTGATATTCAGAATTTGAAACAAAAGAAATTAAAAAAAAAAACATTTTAAAGATATAACTATGAATTGTTAAATAAAAAATATTTAAACAAAAAATAGTAACAAATATCTTAAACCATCTATTTTTTTTATACGTCATGTTTATTTAATTTATAATTTTATAACAAATAAAAATATTATATCACCTTCAATAACTATTCAACTATTAAGAATTACTTTCATATATTTTCCACTTTAATTTACATGATTTAGTTTTTAGTAATATTTTTTTTGTATTAAATTTTTTAAAAATTGTGGGATCCACGAGATACAGAAAAAAAAATTCAAATTTAGGTTAAATATATTGAGATAATTACACCACAATTTTTTAGATAAAAGTAATATATTTTGGAAAAACTACTTTTGAAGTATTTTTAAGAGAAAAAAAAATTAATATAGTCATGTTCTTTATAAGTTAAAACTACTATTTAAAGAAATTAATTTTACTTTCTGGATATGTTAATTTCATACATTAGGTCACTTTTTAAGTCATATATAGGTGTATTTTATACATTTGCACGATGAAAGTTGGTAACCACGAGGACTCCAGCTTTTTGGACACAAAAAGTAAGTTTGTATTCACATATATTAAAACTAAAAGTTGTTTTATCATTACCAATATTATGCATGATTTCATTAGAAAAATAAAGAATTGGAGTAAGAGAATTGTTGGAAGTCCCGTATCAACTAGAGATAAGTATCAATTAGAGATAAGGTCAATTTATAATATATAAGTGGATGTAATTCTTACTTTATAAGTTAATTTTGTGGAGTCGAATTAAGCTTAAAACCCACTACTAACGAAAAATAATCAATCAACACAATACTAATGTACGAGTGTGATTATGCTATTGAGTTACTTATTTGAAAAGAAATTAAGAGGTAGGATTACTCTCACAAATAATTGTAAGATTACTCTCACAAGTTAAACCAAACATCTTATATGATAAGCTTTACTAAATTTTGTAAAAGCTCTTTTAAATATCAGACCTCCTAAATATATTCATTACAGTAAAGTCCAATCTAATTGTTACTAGGCATAGTTTGGAATATAATATTTTATAATTTGATTTATAAATTTTAAACACAAAATAAAAAATAAATTTCAGATCGTATAATCTGAAATATAAATATATTTTGAATCGCATAATTTTTATATGTTGGATTTACATTTATATTTCACATAATACAAAATAAAAATATATTTTGCTATACTAAAAAAATGTTATATTTTGTTTTGAATTTGTTTTAGGAAATAATTATAAATTTTGTTATGAAAAAAAATTGCAGCATTTTGTCAATTTTTTTTATAAAATATTTTATATAAAACAATTTTCACAACAATTTTTGTAAAAAATATTTATGAATTTTATAATTTTGTAGAAAATAATTATTCACAAAGAAATTAGCAATCAATTAAGATTCTTAGAAAAAATAACAGAAAAAAGTTTTTTCTTGCAAATTTTTTTAACAAATTTGCAAGAAAATTTTATGTAATATAAAATTTTTTAGTAGTGTTGGTTTACATATTTCAGAATACAAAATTTATATTATAGTTTTTATAATATAAAATAAATAAATTATGATAGTACAGGAAGAAAAATATGGAGGTGCAGAAAGAAGCTGTCACCATGTAAAGGCTTTCAAGCCTATATTTATAGCCCAGTGAAACTTCACAGATTTAAAGATTTAGCCCAAAAGTGGATATAAATAAATAAGGGAAGAAATATATTCGAGGAATTTTAGCAAAATCAAATTTATGTGATAGCAACCATGGTCTCTAAAACACAAAATTGTTGATAGTTCAAATTCGTGTATTAGTTCATGTTTTGGCAAGACCAGTTATTGTAATATAGACCCTCACTTTTATCGTTAACATAAATCGTGTAAACTTTTTTAATATGGTGAAACTCAATTTTTTACCTTTAATAGCTGTAATAAGTAAAATTTGTTAAGAGGTTGATAGAAAAAAAAAACACTAGACTTTATTAGTTATTAACACAACTTAATTAGTTGTCAACTGAGTATTTACATTGCTTAGTTTCTCTTGTACACTTCAAGTTCAATCAAATCAATTTTATTTTCAAATTTAAAATGCAAGACTTTTGCATTTTTTTTTCTAATTGGGTTTATATACAAGAGTTTTTTAAGGTTATTTGTTCCTGCACCCCATCAAAATTTCCCGAAAATTTTAACCAGAATAGAAGGGGGAGAGTCTTGCAGAAAAATGTTTCTGTAATTAATTTAGTGCGTTTTGAAAAATAAAATCCGAAACGATGGGGTTGAGAAAAATTTGATGGGGTGAAGAAAGAAAACTTAGAGTGTGAAAAGAATCCAAATTTTTAATTAATTGGACCTGAACTCTATATAAACCGGGCTTGCTATTGACACTTTTGATTTTCCCACCATCTATCTTTTTTTTTTTTTTAATTCTGATGTA
>Ga0214543_1013205_pt1 | contig 10516 bp, 9 predicted proteins | sample CNSS2metaG_FD_160094 | JGI IMG/M metagenome (GOLD analysis project Ga0214543, IMG submission 160094) | Root nodule microbial communities from cowpea collected in UCLA plant growth center, Los Angeles, California, USA - CNSS2 | ecosystem: Host-associated > Plants > Roots > Nodule | place: USA...
TGATGGTTATGTTGTTGATAGCCCTACAATCTATGCACATTCTCCATGTTCCATCCTTTTTGGGGACAAGAATCATGGGCATTGCACAAGGACTCATGCTATGTTGCACCCACCCCTTTTCTAACAACTCATTCACTTGTTTTTGTACCTCCTTAGCCTCCTCAGGACTAGTCCTATAGGCTGGCCTATTAGGCAAAGATGAGCCTTGTATGAAATCAATTTGGTGCTCTATACCTCTTAAGGGTGGGAGACCCTTTGGAGGTTCTTGAAAAACATCTTTGAACTCATCTAAGACTAATGACAAGTCTAAGGGACATCTAGAGTGAGGGTTTTGGAAGGAGGGGGAAGATTCACTAGGATAAGCTAAGAAGATAGGTTTTTGGGAAAGCATTACCTTTTTCACCCCTTTGAGGGTGATCATGCTCTTCTTGGACTCATTGCCATGCCCTTGCGCCTTCTTTTCTTTTATTTTCTTTAACATTTGAATTTCGTCCTCATTGACTTCTCTTGGTGAAAGAGGTAGTAACGTAATCTTTTTGCCTTGGAAGCTAACGGAAAACTTGTTGGCATGGCCATCATGAAAAACTTTTCTATCAAATTGCCATGGCCTTCCTAGTAAAATGTGAGTTACTTCCATAGGCACTAAGTCACATAACACCTCATCCTTGTAGTTTCCAATGGAGAAGTTAATAAGGACTTGTTTGTCCACTTTGATCTCACCTTCCTCACTAAGCTAAGAAAGCTTATATGGCTTGGCATGAGGGAGGGTTTTCAAGCCAAGCTTGTCCACAACCCTTGTGATAGCCACATTGACACAACTTCCACTATCAATTCTGAGGGAGCAAGTTTTGTTGTTGATTTGACACCTTGAGTGGAAAATATTCTCTCTTTGGTTTTCAAATTCTTTAGGCACTTGGCCTAGCATGTGCCTAACCACCAACAAACCTCTTTCATTAGGTTTGATTTCATCTTCACTTGAAGATTGGGAAGAAGTGTGGGAGGAAGAAATTTTTGGGGAGGGGGGAGAAGAATGTTCACTTTCAACCTCTCCTTTAGGGTTCAAGATCATGTTCCTTTTTGTTGGGCAATTTGAAGCAATGTGACCATAGCCCAAACACTTAATGGGAGGTTCTAGACGAATTGGTCCTAGGTGGGTGGTCTTTGGAAGGAGGTTTCTCACCCTTTCTTTCTTTTCCTTTCCAAGCCCTAGAGTAGTAGTCATTGTAAGGAGTACTCCTCTTGGCCTCTTGTTTCTTTTTCAATTGGCTTTTAACTTTTAAGGCCAAGTGTAAAATTTTGTCAATAGTAGAGTACTCATACAACTCAACTACATCTTGAACTTCTCTTCTAAGACCACTCACAAATCTAGCTACCTTTTCTTTTTCACTTTCAAATTAGAGTCCTACTTTGAGAAGCAAGAACTCCATCATTTTAAAATATTCATTCACACACATGGACCCTTGTTGAAGCCTTTGGAGCTTCAAAAGAGTCTCCCTCCTATAGTAGGAAGGAATAAATCTAGCGTGCATCAAAGTTTTAATGTTCATCCAAGAGGTCGCGGGTGGCTCTTGGTTAATATTGTCCATACACAATTGATGCCACCATGTCATGGCATAATCCTCAAATTCTAAAACTACTAAGTCTACTTGCTCTTGATCACTAACTAAATGAATATTAAAATATTTGGTCCACTTTTTGCTCCAATTCAATATAGAGGTTTGGATCATTCTCCGCCTTGAACTTTGGAATCTTGATTGGTAGAGGTTGTCTTTGTGGGAGTTGATTGCGCCTTCCACCACCATCATGGTCGTGCCTTCTTCTTCTTCCACCATGGCTAGAGTCCTCGGAAGAGGACCTCCTCCTTCTCCTCTCATCTTCTCTAAGCTCAAGTTTTTGGATGTGCTTTTGTAGGAAGATCTCACTTTGTCTCTTATCTACCCTCAATTGATCAAAAGTTTCCCTTCTACTCACTTCCATGGTGATTTGTTCACTTTCTTGGGCCATAAGAGTCACCATGGGAGGAGAATAAGGTGAGGCTGATTCCTCCTCCTCTTCTACCTCCAAGATTGGATCCATATTCATGTTCCTACACCAAAACTCACCAAAAACCGAGACAAGCAAGATGTTAGATAATAAAACAAGCCAAACCCGAGACCAAGTGTGGTCTTCAGAAGCACCCAAGTGTTTTTTATCACACTCCCAAGGCACACAAGCAAGACTAGCACTCAAAATCCTTCTAAACAAGTGAAAACACCTTAAAAAAAAGATGAAAACCTTTCAAAAGCAAAACAAGTGGCTCGGCCACAACACTCTACGAAAACAAGGAAATGAAAACAACTAAGACAAAACAAAGATTACCTAAAGACAAGTAAGCATTGCTAAAAAAAAACAAGAAAGTTTAACTTCTAAGGAAATTTGTTTTAAAGACAAAACTTGAACAAGACTAAAGCAATGAAAAGCACTATTAAGGATTCTATGGAAAGCATTTGAACAAGCCAAGATTCTACCTCAAATTATGCATACATCAAGAAAGATCATAACCAAGTTAAAGCATGGAACTAATTTGCCAATATCACCCAAAATCCAAGTATAAAATTTGGTATCATAACACCTAGTAGAAATGGCCAAATGGATTCACCAAGCCACACATTAGCTCTCGGCCAAACTGTTTTTGGTCATGAAAATAATTTTTCTTTTCAAAACTAGGTACTTAAGATGATGAAAAGGATATTTTAAGGTGTCTTAAACACTTAGTTCCTTAAAAATTAGGTCAAAATCAATTTCAAGGAGCATACAACAACAAAAGGCATAAATCTCATGCAATAGCTCAAATACTTAGAAACAAGAACAAGAAAACTCAAAGAAGCATATGACAAGAGACTCAAAAGTAGCCAGGAACATTTTAAGAAGACTTTCAACATGTGAAGAACAATTTTGTCATGGTAACAACTTAGCAAGCTCTCGGCCAAAGGAATAATAAGCACCAAAATTTCATGTTTTCACTTCACCAAGCAACATATATCAAGAGATAGAGCTTTTAGGAAATGATCCATTTATAAATGAAGCTGACGCAATAATTGTATATTTATTATTAAAAATCAGTAATATCCTGACGGGATGTTACACAACCTAGGACTATATGTAGAATATGTACTCATGGTGATTGACTGAACTTAGAAACCTTAACAAAGTGTGAAAGAAGAAACCAAGGACAAGTAAATTTCCAGGTTAGGCGAGGTGAGTCTTTAAGACTTCTTAAGTACCAAGGTCAATCCTTGCCAAGATGAACTTGCAAAAGGTTTCAAACAGCACATAATTGTCTAAGTGCTAAGTAAATAGAATCACTTTGAGACACTAAACACAAAACAAGCACAAACAAGACTCAAAGAAAATAAAAGACTAACACTAAAAACGGACCCCTAATTGACAAAAATTTAAGAGACTTTGGACTCACAAATTTAAACCACTAAGCGTCTAACTATTCGGCCTAAAAGCAAGGCGAGAAAGCACTTAGAACTTTCAACACACTCACTTACTAAAATATTGCACTATTGGTATAAAAAAGGTTCTACTTAGGAGATGAGAATGAACACCTTTGGTTCCCCAAGACACCTATGTAGGCCATGGATACAATGAAATGTTCAAAGCAAAAGAAATTGATGCATAAGTTTCGGTACAAAGTGAAGCAAATCGAGAGCAAATTGGATGCTAGAAAACAAGATTTTAAGGCTTTTTGGAGAACCAATAAAATGCTTCAATTGTACCAAAATAAGTTGTTGACATGAGAAGCCCAGGTGATTTGCTTCTTGAAGATTTGATGAACATTGAATGAAGCTCTTTTGAACTATCTTGAAGTCATTACCATTGGAATGAAGCCTACATTGATAAAGAAAAGGTGATTTGATGATAACCATGTTGATCAAGGCTGGAACGTGTGCTCTCCATATAGTTACATCATTTAAAAAGTGTATTTTAAGTTTGTAATTCATGTTGTATACCTTATAACATTAATTAGATATTTTTGGTCTTAGGTGTGTCTTTTAATATGTTGAATGGTTTTTCAACAGGTTAAAATGTCTCTTTTAGTCTATTGAATGATTTTTCAACAGGTTAAAAGGTTGGCTACAGTAGTCTAAAACTGCAACAAATTCAATCAGTTGATTTAGTTTTTAATCGACTGATTTCATTTAAGTCAAGTGAAATCAACCGATTGATTTGAAAATCAACCTGTTGAATTTCATAACAATTTGACTATAAAAGCTGTGATTTTCAAAAGAAAGGTCTGTTGATCATTTTAGAGCACGAATTTGTTCTAGAAACTTGTGGAAACTATCTCCTTCATGATCATATGTGTTGCAGCAATTGAAGATTGATCTTGGAGCAATTCTTGTAGCTTTTGGCTTGGTTTGAAGCTTGGAGAAAGTGGTTTGTGGTAGGATGGGTTGTGCTACCACTGTGGTTTGATCTTTGTCAAGCTTTGTGTGTGTGCCTGGTGGTTTTCTAGGTCTACAAGAGGGTTCTTGCTGTGCTGGTGTGATTCTTGTGTGATTCAAGAGTCTTTTGTGGTGTTTTTGCATATTTTGGAAGTGTAAGGGTGGATACTTTGTAAATCTTTTGAAATAGTGCAAAGTTAAGCTCAGGTTGCCTTGACAAACTGGATGTAGCTCAGGTTTGAATGAACCAGTGTAAAAATCTCGTGGTGTCCTCTCTTCTCTAACCATTTTTCTCTTGCATTTTCATTTTAAAGTTTAAAGAACTTGTGCTTTAATCATCTTTTTCATGTTCTTGCATGTTTTCATAGCATTTGTAGCATTGAGCATGTTTACATAATCATTTGGAACCTATCTTGATCATTCTTGTGCATTGTTCCTGGTTTAAAATTCAAATTCGCATTTCTGCAATAGTCCCAATATTTTAGTCAATTATTTTCATGTTTCAATAGGTTGATTATACCATAACAGAATTTATTTAGTAAAATCAATCGATTAACTCTGTTTTTGATCGATTGAAAGTGCACAGTTCAGTACTGTTTGCATCCTAACATGGTGATCTATTTGATTCAATTAAAGGTGGTTTTTAGCTTGCAAAGATAGCCTAAATTTTTAACCAGTCAATTCAACCTCCCTCTTCTTGGCTTTTCAACCATTTCAAAACTAACAATTGGTATCAGAGCTAGGTGCTTGAATTTGGATCAAGTAAGGTCCTAAATTTGTTTTTGAACTACTTGAAATGGCTGCAAACAAGTTACCCTTTGGTGAAGGTGCCTCAATTCATAGACCCCCTATGTTTAGTGGCATTAATTACCAATTTTGGAAAATTAGGATGAAAATCTTTATTGAGTCAATACATCAAGGGATATGGGATGCAATCATAAATGGACCATATACTCCTAAGCACATTGTTGATGATGTGCAGGTTAATAAGCCATGAACTCAATGGAATGAGGAAGAAAGGAGGAGAGCCCAATATGATTGCAATGCAAAGAATATCCTCACTTCATCTCTCTACATGGATGAGTTTTTTCGTGTTTCACAATACAAGAGTGCCAAGGAAATGTGGGAGGTTCTTTAAGTGACTCATGAAGGAACCAATGATGTTAAGAGAGCAAGAAAGCATGCCTTGATTCAAGAATATGAGCTATTTGTAACATCCCTAAGGAATATTACTTATTTTAATTAAATGAAAATTCGAATCACAATAAATACTGCATTGAACATAAACTATTTCCCAAAAATGCGGGAAATTTTTTAAAGAACATAACTGGTACCATATAAAATCCGAATGTACCATATCATTATATACAAATGATATTAAAATTCAACATACAAATATTTACATCTAAAACAAAACAGTAGAGTTTCTTTCAAAATCCCAAGTAGCCCATGCTCTCCGTCTCTACGCAGCTCCTAGCTCACCTGTCACATCATCTGCTCCCGGATCACAAATTATCTGATCATCGCCATACACACACAGATAGGGTGAGCTATGCACAATAACAATGTCAACAGATATATGAAATAAATATGTTTTCCCCAATCCCAAAAAAAATACATAATTAAAATCCTCATACTTTTCAAATCACCCAACCATGACCTCATAGTCCTTCATGAGTCATATGCATGAACTAGGTCTTTGGACTTCTCTGTGCTCCCACGAAACTGACTCATTCGTGGTCCAACCCTATGAGCTTATCCTGCTCATAGTCCTACCCTACAGAATCCTCGTCTGTAGTAAAACATCCAAGTCTCACACTTGGACCCTGGCACGCACGCAATCACCATACTATAGACTCCTCGCCCAATAGTAGCCGACGGAAACATCACAGTTCCTTGCCCATCGTGCGCTCGACACATGTAATCACCATACTAAGGACTCCTCGCCCATTAGTAGCCGACGGAAACTCAACCAGTTCCATGCCCATCATGTGTCCAACCACCGAGTACATCCCAGACCCCTAATGGACTTAGTCCTTCAAGCCCAAACATCACACCATATGCATATACAATCTATTCTTATGATGAACAACCAAAACACACACTCACAAGCACAAGGAACATAGTAACTCGCATAAACTCGCTTAAGCTATGGATCTCTCGCCCAAGCTAAGCCCTCAACCTCGCTCGGGCTAGCTCACCTCGCCTGAGCGAGCTTAAAACAGCAACAACATCAAGTTATCTCGCTTAGGCGAGATCCTCTCGCTTAAGCGAGTTCATCTCTCGCCCAAAAACACAATTCAAACTCGCCTAGGCTGAAATACACGCGAAGCACCAAACATGACCAAGACATCTCGCTTAGGCGAGGCCATCTCGCTTGAGCGAGACTCTGGTTCGCTCAAAACCCATAAAAACCTCGCCTGGACGAGAAATCACGCTCAACATGAGCACACTTCCTTGCTATCTCGCTTAGGCGAGCCACTCTCGCCTTAGCGAGAGTGTCACTCGCTCAACAATAACATAGCTCGCCTGGACGAGCTACAAGACCTTTAAATAAGAAGAGTAGCTCTATAATTCTCGCTTAGGCGAGGTGGACTCGCTTGGGCGAGACTTGCAGGGTTTAGCCTTTGTACACGCACAAAAAACCACCCAACTTTGCCCAATTTGCACCACCAACAATAGCAAAACACGATTAAAGTATTACCACGTACAAATAAAGACCACAAACATCAGAACAGGTCCTATATCATCCATTCATATTACCCAACTCGAGATTAAATCATCTCTACCCATTCCATACCAAAACCCTTCCTCTAATCACGAAATTATGCATAGCAAGACATTGCACACCATCTCAACCCATCAAATTCGGAATCACAGCGTATACCACAAGAGTTCCATGACATACAATTTATCCAATGCATAACCTAAAATAATAGCACGAAAATTAGGATAAGCTCCCCTAACCTGGAATGTGCGATCAAATTATGAAGACAGGACCCCCTTGAGTCACGATTTCCCTCTTGCTTTAGCCCTTTGCACACTCAAAACCTCCTCTCATAGTCTCAATCTCGTGCTCTCTCTATAGCAGCTCACCACAATTGCCAAAACCCTTCCTTTTTCTTAAACTTTGGCTTTTATAGGTGCCTTTCAAATAGGTTTTAAAAATAAAACGGGTTTGGCTTTATTGTGGGCTTAATGACTAGTCAAGTCCTTTAGTCAGTGATTTTTCAGCACCTCCTAGTTACCCTTCTGCTAGGTTTTCTTTACCCCTTCACATTCATGCCACAACTAATAATTAGCAAAAATAAAACTTATGCTTTACCCACCAAGGTTTGAACCCATGACCTTCCACTCATAAGGTCAAATCACAACCACTATGCCAAATCAAATTTTGATGATACCCTCCAACCAAAACAGTTTACATCATCAATCCCATACTCATACATATTATTAAAAGGCAATAATAAAATAACAACACATAATTGACATACATAGAACTCGAACCCAAGTCCTCTCACACAAACAAAGTACTCTCAACCATTTGAGCTAGTACTATTCCACACCATATTAAACAACAATAATTATCATAAAGACGCCTTCTACTCGCATTTATTAATTAATTAATTATTTAATTAATTAATTTTCCCGGGTCTGACACTATTCAAGATGAAACAAGGAGAATCCATAGCGGATGTGCAAAAGAGATTCACTCACATAGTCAACCATCTCTTAGGTTTGGGTAAGAAATTTGACAAGAGTTAAACATCAAGGTGTTAAAGTGTCTTGATAGATCTTGGCAACCAAAGGTCACGCCCATCTAAAAAACAAGAGATCTATCCACTTTGACTACAGCTACATTGTTTGGTAAGCTTAGGGAGCATGAGATTGAGATGTAAAGGTTTAATGAGCTTGAGTCAAGTGAGAAAAAGGTTAAGAACATAGCCTTGAAGACTAGCACCAAGAAGAATGAGCAACGCGAGGATGAGGTGGCTGAATCAAGTGAAAGTGGGAACTTGAATCTCCTTGTCAAGAGTTTTGGTAAGTATCTCAAAAGGAAAGGTATCAAAGATAATCCCAAAAGGTATACTTCCAAACACAATGAATCAAACTCTTCTAATTTTACATGTTATAACTGTGGAAAACAAGGACATATCAAAATTGAATGTCCAAATGCTAACAAAGAAAAGGAGAAGAGTGTTGATAGGAAAAAGGAGAAGAAGCCAAAGGAGAAACGTGCATACATTGCATGGGAGGACACTGATGATTCAACAATAAGTAGCTTCTCACAAGATGAGAATGAAGAAGCCAAATTGTGTCTCATGGCTGGTTATGAGTTATCTTCCTCAAGCCAAGTAAGTTCTCTAGAATTAAATGACTATAATCAATTGTTGCATCATTTTGAAGAGTTGCATAATGAAGAAAACAAGATTTCTGCATTAAACAATCGGTTGAAAGGCTTAAACAACTGGCTGGAAAACAAAGTTAGTTAACTGGAAAAAGAAATAACTGATTTAAAAACTGATTTTGAGCATTTAGAAATGATTTACAGTAATTCAACCGACTGTTTTAGAAATCAATCGGCTGAAAAACCTTGTGAAAACTGCACAGTTTTGAAAAATCAAGTGAAATACCTTATAAAGACCTGTGCAAAGTTCATAAGAGGGGAAGCAAATTTAGAGGTTGTTCTTGGTTCTCAAAATTGTGTGTTTGGCAAAGTTGGACTTGGTTATAATTCTTCTTTTCAAAATAAAACCAAGAAGTTCTCTAGTTTCTTTTCAAAGAGTATGCCAAGTGATATGCCATTCATTTCACGCAACTACTGTATGCAAAAAGGTCATGTTATTAAGAATTGTCATGCTAGAAAATATGATGTTCCTAAAGGGATTATGAAATGGATCCCAAAAGGATCTAGAAAGACATAACCATGATGGACCCAACCTATCAAAGGGTACCAAGTAATCCAAATTTGTTTTGCAGGTCATGAAAGGTGATAAGAAAGATTTGTGGTACCTTGATAGTGGTTGTTCGAGACATATGACAGGAGATAAGACCAAATTTGCAAAGTTAGAGTTGAAGGAGGAAGGGTTTGTAACCTATGGAGACAACAATAAAGGAAAAATTCTTGGAAATGGAGTCATATGCAATGGATCCTCTTTCAACATCAAGAATGTGTTGTTGGTAGAAGGACTCAAACATAATTTGATAAGTATAAGTCAACTATTTGATAAAGGCTTTAAAGTCATGTTTGAACCAAATAGTTGTTTGATATATGATGCGCATGGTAGTATTGTTTTGATAGGCAAAAGAGTCAATAATATATATCTACTTGACCTGCATCATGCATCATTTAGCATCCATTGTTTGCTTACAAAAGAGGATGATACTTGGCTATGGCATATAAGACTTTGTCACATACACATGCAGCATTTCAATCGGCTGAATAGAAAACAGCTGGTTGAAGGACTACCAAAACTCAAGTTTGAGAAGGATAGAGTGTGTGAAGCATGTCAAAAAGGAAAATAAGCTAAGGTCTCTTTTAAATCTAAAAATGTTGTTTCAACTGAAAGACCTTTAAAGATGCTTCACATGGATCTATTTGGTCCATCTTGAACCATGAGCCTTGGTGGCAATCTTTATGCATTAGTCATTGTTGATTATTTCTCTAGGTACACATGGACTTTGTTCTTAGCTGCCAAAAATGAAACTTTTCATGCTTTCAAAAGACTTGCCAAGATGCTTGAAAATGAAAAGAGTTACAAGATAGTGTCTATTTGATGAAGGATTATCTTGTTCCTTTTTAAGATTATTGAATATGGTGTGAGTTGATTAAGAAAGCTAAGTGAAATCCCCATTGGACATTGAGATAGCAAGCTATCTAGATGTGAAGGTTCCTTTCACAAAGCTCAAGAGAAGAAGATGATGGATTGATTCAAAACAAAAAGGAAATGGAAATCACATAAACCATAGAAAACCAAGAACAATTAAAGGAAGAAGAAAACATAAAATGGAAAGGAAAGGAATGGTAAAAATGTGAGAAGCACGCCACTACAAGGCTAGGCTAGAAGCCATGGCAACCTTGA
>Ga0214543_1013211_pt1 | contig 10511 bp, 6 predicted proteins | sample CNSS2metaG_FD_160094 | JGI IMG/M metagenome (GOLD analysis project Ga0214543, IMG submission 160094) | Root nodule microbial communities from cowpea collected in UCLA plant growth center, Los Angeles, California, USA - CNSS2 | ecosystem: Host-associated > Plants > Roots > Nodule | place: USA...
GACTGTCATGGTCACAAGTCATTGTTTAAGGAATAAACCAGAGTTGGGTTCCTAAATTGCTTCAGCTCCTGTGCTGATCTTTCAAGTTCAGAACCAAGAAACAATTTTTCCTATAAATACTCATTTAGCATGGCACAATTAATGTTTACTATGCAACTTTTCAACTTCTCTGGTTGAATCTCACAGCTTGATCATGCAAGATTGTATGATATGATGGTAAATTTAATAAGACTTTTGTAAAATAAGAATCTTCACATCTATTATGTATCTTATATGATGACTTATGAATCATGATTTATAAAACACTAAAAATATCAAGACGTAATCTCACCATTTCATCGCGCTTTAGAGGATGTTTAACATCGACCCACGAATCAGGAACCAAAACCAAGAATGCTTATTGCAATAACTTTTAAAAGCAAAGATGGAGAAATCTTACCTTGTGGATAAACTTGCAACCCTTGAAGAAAATCACCCTTCTTCCACTACAAGAAAAATCATTATTACCGACGGTCAAAATCCGTCGGTAATGGCCAAAATCCGTCGCTAAATCAACATTACCGACGGATCATTGACGGTCAAAAATTCGTCAGTAAAATGCTTGTCTGTAAAATTTTACCGACGGAAATCATGTTCCGTCGGTAATTACCGACGGAAAAATCCGTCGGTAATTACCGACGGAAAAATCCGTCGGTAATTACCCACGGAAATATCCATCGATAATTACCGACCGAAATATCCGTCAGTAAATACCAAAAAGCTGTCGGTAAATTAGTTACACTATTCATCTTCTTCCTCCTCCCTCTTTCAATTTTTTTTTTCATTTTTTTTTCGTGGTCGCCGTCAATGTCGCCGCCGTCGTCGCCGTCGCCATCGCCGTCGCCACTGCCACCATCGTCGCCGCCGCCACCACCGCCGCCACCGCCGCCGTTGTCTTCTTCTTCCTCTTTCTTCTTCTTCTTCTCCTTCATCTTCTCCTTCTTCCTCTTCTTCTTCTCCTTCTTCCTCTCTTCTTCTTCTTCTTCTCCTTCTTCTTCTCTTTCTCCTTCTTTTTCTTCTTCTTCTCCTTCTTCTCTTCTTCTTCTTCTTCTCTTCTTCTTCTTCTTTTCTTCTTCTCCTCGTCTTCTTATAAGGTGAGATTTGGGCGGGAAAATTCCCGCTTCTTTTACCGACGGATAAATCCGTCGGTAATTCAAATTAGGGCAAAAAATTTCCCGCTTCTTTTATCGACAAATTTTTCCGTCGGTAATTCAAATTTGGGCGGGAAATTTCCCGCTCTTTTTACCGACGAAAAAATCCGTCGGTAATTTTGTCGGTAAAAAAAATTTGAATTACCGACGGATTTTACCGACAGATTTTCTGTCGGTAAATGAAATTTTTTTTACCGACGGATTTTTCCGTTGGTAATTAAAATTTGAGAATCAGTCGGTAAAATCCGTCGGTAATTCAAATTTACCGACAGATGTATATCCGTCGGTAAAATTCCGTCGGTAATTTCAATTTTTTTTTTAGTGGCATCTTCCCACCTTCAATTCCTTTGTCCTCACCCATCATAACATTTTTATTAAACCCATTCAATGGATGTGGATGTTTTCTCTCAATTATAGAGTTTTGTTCAAGTCTTTCCGCACAAGAGTATTGATGGACTCCTTAAGTTTTACCTTTAACGAAATGTTCATCTCTCAATCTAAAATTCATGTTAAAAAAATTATGCACTTGCATTATAAAAAATGCACTCTTCAAATATTAAAAAAATTACTATATAATATTTTGTACAAAAGTATAATTTAAAATTATAATATTATACATAAAGTTATAATATTATACGTAAAGTTATCTAACTTCATTTGAAGTATACTTCATTTTATCTAATCTTACCAAGTTGCATTTTCTACCTTGTACGTAAGTATAATGAAGTACAAGATCATTTCAAGGCCCTATGTATCCTTTTTCCACATATATGGCGTCGGTGTAGAAATCCCCACCTAGTCGCGATCAGATCATTCGGTGACGACGAAACAGGAGACGAGGACCAACAGACAAGGACCGAGAGAGACGCCGGGACAGACACTGACACCGGGATCGACATGAGGGACGTCGGCAGCTACTCGTGTTAGTTCACTTGTAGGGGATAAACTAAAGGGGCAGTAACACATGTTGGGGCACCTTCCCGCCTTCCATTCCTTTGTCCTCACCACCATCATAACATTTTTATTAAACCCATTCAATAGAGATGGATGTTTTCTCTCAATTATTGAGTTTTGTTCAAATCTCTCCGCACAAGAATATTGATGGACACCTTAAGGTTTTCCTTTAACGAAATGTTTATCTCTCAATCTAAACCTCATGTTAAAAAAATTATGCACTTGCATTATAGAAAATGCACCTTTCAAATATTAAAAAAACTTACTATATAATATTATGTACAAAAGTATAATTTAAAGTTATAATATTGTACGTAAAGTTATAATATTGTATGTAAAATTATAATATTGTATACAAAAGTTTAATTTTTTTACTATGGAAGTGATCTTCATCTTCTTTTGTTCTTATCCTTTAAAAAGACAATATAAGAACAGAGTTAAACATATGAGAAAAAAGATTAAAAAAAAAAAAAGACATAAAAGGAACATATCGAGGGTACCTCACAGCTGCCTCTTCCTTCAACTCTTTCTTTACCATCAATGTCGTTAGTTCTTCCTTCACAATCCTGCCAACGGCTAATTCCATGAGAATACCTTCTTCAATTGAAATATAATTTTTTCAGTATAACTAATGGTTAGCCTTAACAAAGTTTTTTTTAAACCACTCTATATTTTCTAACAATTTATAACAACAATATGTTACTTTCTGTTATTATCATTTCCTAATTTAAAAACTGAAACATATATATTGAAATAGTAAAACTTTTTTTATTATTATCATAATCTTTTATATAATATCAAATTTTAAATCATGATCAAACACTACATGAAAAACTTATATTATCGACGGTTAAACTCCGTCGGTAAATCAAATTTATCGACGATCAAAAATGTATTGGTGCAACTTTTGTCGGTAAATTTTTACCGATAGAAATCATGTTTCGTCGGTAATTACAAAAAAAAATTAGTCGTTAGTTACTTAATGAAAATATCTGTCAATAATTACAAATAGAAAAATTCGTCGATAATTACCGACCGAAAAATCCATCGGTAAATAATCCAAACAGGTTCATCTTCTTCCTCCTACCTCTTTTTGCTTACGGTTTATGATTTTATTTTATTTTCAATCAATTTGGTGGAAGAAGATGCCATGATCATAAATGAGCTCCTATTCTCTTTTAACCTATATTAGTAGATTGCTTCCTTTTGTATTAGTAGCCCCTATTTCTACTATTTTACCTTTCAAATTCAATAATAATGAGATTCAGATGACAAATAAGGATAAATTTGTATTCTGAATTTTTTGATATATATATATATATATATATATATATATATATATATATATATATATATATATATATATATATATATATTAACATTACATGATTAAATCTATTTTTTGCCTAAATGCTCTTTATTTCATAATAAGTGAGGAGAGTTCCTTATATTTTTATATTTTTGTTTTCTGTGAAAACACTTCTCGACGCCACCACTATTCCTGATGTCCTGAACACGACCCAACCTCAGATTGTCTACTCTGTTGACAAACCCTCACCTCTCTGCTTTGCTTCAATTTTTTCACCTCTCCGCTCCTTCAACATATTCTTGAATGTCTGCAAATAGAGAAATAAACCTCATCATCTATTTTTTTCCAATCATTCCATCATAAAATTTAAATATGACATAACCCCAACTTATGAGTAACTAAAAAAAATTAGAAACCGCTTAAGAAATAAGAACATTTTTTACAACTAATCTTGCTACTAATCCTTTGAACACCTTCAATAAGTCGAATGGTTATTGGTTAATCATTCATATACTAAATAATTCTACCAATAACTCATTTTTAATAGTTATTGGTTATTGTAATTTGGATGGAGGGGTATAGTCATTGCGTTGAATCAAGCTTTTCTTTCATTGCTCGTTAATTCCTCTGCAAGTGAAACAGCATGCATGTCCAACAACAAAGAAAATAAATAATATCGATCAATAAAAAAGGTATGAAAAATTTAGTGGGACACCGTAATTAATCATCTTACAAGTATGAAAAAGATGTAACTTCCCTTTTTCTTTCAACCTCATGAACCTGCTCATTAACCTACACATTAACCTCCTCATTAACCTCCTCATTAACCTCCTCGTGAACCTCCTCATTAACCTCCTGATTAACCTTCTCCTGAACCTCCTCCTCAACCTCCTCCTGAACCTCCTCATTAACCTCCCCCCAAACCTCTTCATCAACCTCATTATTAACCTCCTCCCGAACCTCCGCATTTATATGATTGTTCTCCCCACTCTCTAACTCATCCCCACACAGCAAGCCTTGTTTATCCTCTAAATCGTTTTCCACAACTTCTGCTTCAGAAATACCATGCACAACAAACATGTGAACTTGGCCATAGTGCTTGGTAACGTGCATCATGTTTATTGCACCTTTGTCATCCTCCAATATATACATGGCATTCTCTATTGCATACCATAATTCCTTAACATTAACATACCCCATTTCCCTTATTTCCCCTATCACCTCAAAATAACTCCACCTATCTGGGTCACAATCCCAAACAGTGGTTTCCCCACCTATGTAATTAATAGGACCATCATGTTTAAAAAGTCCACCATGGTGGACAACAACTTCGAAACTTTCATCACACATTTCACACCAATATTCAAACAAGTGATATCTGGCAGATATAAAAAATAATTGTAAGCAGGGTCCACGAAAACATTTAATATGGCATAAAATATTTGAAAGAACACACACAGGGTCCACGAACAAAAAGGGACCACAACTTTGAAAGAAACGAGACCGACAAAGCACGCACACAACCCCAATCCACTGACAAAGATGTTCACTAAAATAGGGAAAAGGAGTGGGACACTCCAATGAAAATCACAATGGCATACAATAGCAGACAATGACAACATAAACGCACAATCAAACAAATAGAATCGCTTTCGAAAATCACACCAACCCAATCGCAAACCAGGAAAATCACAATCGCAAAAACCAAAAACGAAAATGCAAACGCAATAGAAAACCTAACCTGCCTTCGATATCTACGATGAATTGATGATGATCACATAGCAATTGCAGAAGCCAAATGAAGCAACTTTCCTTTTCTTTCTTTCCCCCAAATTCGAGCACAACTAACCTAAATCCCCAATTTTCTTAGCACAAACCTAATACGTTTTAACCCCTTTTACTTTTTAATTTGCGTTGCAATTTGTTTTTTATTTTCCTTTCTTTTACTTTTTTTTTTCGTTAAATCCTGATAATTAAAAACCTAATATGTTTAACCCCCTAATTAACCATCTGATTATAAACAAACACTGCCTGCCACGTAGGATTAGTAATGGAACACGTAGCAAAGAAAAAGCCAACTGTACAATGAAACGTTATCAATTTAAACGGTGTTACCCAATTAGGACCTAATTGAATCAAATTGACAAAAATTAGGATCTATTTGAGCACCTCACGAAAATTGGGACCTATTTGCAAAAAGTTGACGAAAATTGGGACCAAAAAGATATTTTAACCTATTTTTTTACCTACTTTAATTTATTATTTTAATTATTATTAAATTATTTATTTTGATTTGTTTAGATGTGATATCTAATAATTATTAAAATAATGAGTTAAAATTGAATAAAAAAATGAGTTAAAAAATATATTTTTTTTAAATATAACTACCATTCTTTTTCCGTTAAAATCAAAACTTAACTCATAATATTTTATTTTAAATATGTAATATATCGTAACACAACAAAATTATTATTAAGATACTAGTGTACACATAGCGCAGCGCATGTGTATATGCATTTTTTAAATATATGTGGTGATATTATATTAGTAAGTAATGATAATGATAATATAATGTTATTAAGTTTTAATATATAAAATAAAATTATATTTATTAAAAATGAAGTTAAATATATCAGACAATATGAGAGAATAACTGTTGATAAATAAAGAAAATGAGAAGAGCAGAGATAAACGATTTTATAAAAAAATTTGTAAAAATAGCGGCCAATTTCCAAAAAATTTTATAAATAATTATGTTTTAAAGGGTAAAATTTGTAAGACCCGGAAAAAATTAGACTAAAAAGAAACACATGAAAAAAAAATTAATGGCTTGATTAATACTGTTGATTTATTTAATTTAATTAGGTTATTAAATTATGAAATAATTATTATTTGAGAGATTTAAGTTATTGATGTATTTATAATAATTATTTAAGTGATGTAAGTTATATGTGATGCTAGAATATATCTATATAATTAAGTGGGTCATATAAATTGTGGAAAAGTAATTGGTCTTTTGGTTTGAGAGTGCATATGTTCTTGAAGCGCTTGGGCTCGATTCGGGCCGGGTTCATTTTGTGGTTTTAACTATTTTTTTTTATTCAATTATGGCGGATGCACAATATGCGTTTATATTTTATTTGTGCATTATTTGTATTGAGAAAGCATGTAGTTCGGTGGTAGTTGTGTGTGCTTCTGGTGCAAAGGTACATGTGTTCGAACCAGGTAACGGCATACTTCAGTTTTCGACTTTTATTTTTTTTAATTGTGGGGCCCACGAACTCTTGCAATCAAATTTCTCTCTCCTCATTTACGATACAGAATGGAGGAAGAAACGGAACGAACGTAGGTAGAGATTCCTAACAAGGTAGAAGCCACACTTTTATTCTGGAGCCATAAACTTCTCTTTCTTTTTCTTGGGTGTTTATGAAGGACCTTGAGTGGGAATGGACTTGTTATACGTTATGGAGGGGGTTCTTTCGGGGTTCATTACTTTTTCTGCATCACAGTGATAATTGCATGGGTTAGTTTCCTTTCGTTTATCTCTGAGCTTGGTTTGCTGTGGGTGCAGTTTTGGTTGCATGCATGAGTTGCATTGATGGATTTTAAGTTAGTGTGTAGCCTTTATCGGTTTCTTATCATTTTATTTTGGTACAGTATATTAGTTTACATACAAGGTTAAATCTTCCTATTAATCTTTTGAATTCCATGCAAAGAAAGTTGCAGTGTTGGAATGGGTTACCATGGGTCTCCACAGTGTTTTGGTTCCATGTTTAATTGTCTAATGGAAACCACAGCCACATTTAAATTTAATATCTTTCTCTTAATCTTTGAGTGTAATCACAATGTAAGGAAATATATTACTATCACATTCTTCCTTTTGGGACGTTGAATGATGGGGTAGTCTAGTTGTTTATTTTCTTTCTTCATCTTTTGAAATCCATGTGACATTAGTTGCAGCATTTACGTTTCACAATCTTTCTTTTTCTTAGCCATAATTCTCTCTTTCTTTTGGTAATTTGACTTTAGCATGGTGGGGCCGTTTTTGTTTTCCTTTTATTTTACATATGAAGATTTGGTTTGTTGGTAGAAAACCATGGTGCAGCCTTCACGTAATGCAATATTGCTTTGTTACATCGGTTCATGTATACCACACGTAAATGGGCCCATTTGCTTTTGGTTTTCTTTAACCACGTGAATGCATGGATTTGTTTTGGTCAAGGCAATTAATCTCTTTATGGGACATTTTTTTTTTATGTTAGCTAGTTTGTAGTGCAGTAGTGCATCCATCCTATTTCATTCTTTAAAAACTTATGGTTTTTCTCATGATTACTGATAAAGGTTAAGAACATGGCCAACGTACCTTTTTGGTTTAATCTTTGATGCATGCAAACCGCGCGTTTCTAACTTTTGCCAGTTATAAGAGTTTGTTTAAAGCTTCAAGACTTTGATGAGTTGGGGTAGTATGCATGACATGTGGGTTAGTTGGTGTTCCATCGACATAAGTCTTCTTTTCTTTAGCTTTGTTCCATATACTTTATAGTTTGTTTAATTTTTTTAGATATCTATGATTCACTTGTGGTTTTTATAAATTCATATTGTATGTTTAAAATTATGTATGACAACTTTTGATTCTCTTTAAATTCTCATACTTTTGGTTTAGTGCTTTTTATTAGATTTTATTAATTATCTCATATTTTAGTGGGTTGATGACCAATGGCGGATCTTCACCATAATTTTTAGGGGAGCCAAAATAATATACTCAAAATTTATATATTTAATATTTTTGTGACTAATTCAATAAAAATGAATACATAATCTAGTACATATATAATTATCAAAAAAATTACACAATTTAAAGGAATGTCTATCGTTTTTGTCATATTTTTTAACTCATGGAAATTGATTATAATTAGATTTTTCAGTTAACTTTTTTCGATGTAAATAATCATATTATCTGCAAAATATTCATCTTCTGTTCTATTAATAACCATATTATCATGTTTTCATCTTCACGAGTAGTTTCTCTATCAATTTTAAAAAATAAATTTATTCTTTTATTTTTCATTAATATACCTATTTAGAAAATAAGTTTAAGACTAAAAAATAATTTATCATAATCTAATCAAAAGTTGAGAGACATAATTACTAAAAAAAACTATGATAATCAATTTACAATTAAAAATTGACTATGAAAAATCACATATACATTGTTTCTTCTTCTATATTAATAAAAAATTAATATACAAAAAGGTCATGAGATAAAAAAATAATATTAAATGTTAAAGAAATAGTTTACTATCAAGTGAGACAAGAGAAAATTACCTTATTTATTTATTTAATAATGGAAGAGAAAATATAAAAAGATGAGGATAGAAATACTGAATTTATGCCTAACTTTTTTTTAGTAACAAAAGAAAATAAATAAACATAAAAAGAATACAACCTATAAAAAACTCAAAAGATAATTAAGAGAAAAAATAAAAAATATCTTAATAATTTTGTTTTTCTTATATATTTAATTTTATATTTAATTTTGAATATAATATTATTTAATTTAAAAAATATAAATTATTTAAAATATTTAAAAAAATTAAATGTAAAATAATGAAAAAAAATAAAAAAAAATTGGGAGGGGGTGCGTGGCACCGCCTGTCTCTTGTATGCTCCACCACTGCTGATGACCATTGATTTACTTTTTGGTTTTACTTTTTGATTTATATAATGTGATGGTTATTTTGTACTATTGATTGCATAGGCAAAGGTTGAAGTGGATCCACTCGTTCCAATAACTCTTCTCATCATTTTTTTTATCCTTTAACGCTGATGTGAATCTTTAATTTCAAGAAAAGGTACTGAGTACTGTTTCTTTCCCCTCTCTTATTTCCCTCTCTTTTCTTCTTCGATTCTTCATTTTTTGGGCCTCTTCGGGTGTTCTGCGCTTACATAGATTTCTCCAAGAGTCTCCCTCGTAGATAGAAGTGAAATGGTGTGGTGCTAGTTAGTTACAAAAAATACATACGTACATATAGTAATGGGAGTAATGGTATGCTACGAAAATTAATTAAAAGAGGATAAAATTATGGAAATTTAAAATTTGATAATAAGATAAAGGCACAAAGTAAAAAAGTGATATAATTCAAAAAGATGACAAGTTAAAGACGGTACATATCAAACAATTGAAGTCTTCACCTTTAAAGTTTTCACTTAAAGATAAAGAGATATTTTTTCTATTACTTTTCAGTAAATATCTTAAAAATTTCACAAATGCTTAATTTTTGTAAAAAATATATTTCTAACCCGTCATTCCATTTTTGGATTCGTCCATCAAATGAACTTTCTTCTTTTTTACTCTATCTTAGCAAGACGTGATTTTGGCTAAATGTCTTACCCTTTACTAGTAAGGTAGCTCAAGAAAAATTACTAAAGGTAGTTCAAGAAAAGTTACTTTTTTATGTGATGTTTAAATTGCGTATTGTTTAAATCAGGATTATGTTTAAATAATATATTATGTTTAAATTGCTTTAAATTATCCAGTAATTTAGAAAAAAATAATATATTATGTTTAAATTGCTTATTGTTTTGATTTTTAATTGAATGTTATTTTTAATAGAATTCTATCGAGTTTTATTGGACATGGTGGTGAATTTAACCACCACGAAGAAATATTATATTAGGGATATCGTTACTTGTTAGAAGAGTGTGAGATGTTCTCTACTATTTTGAGAGAACAACATACCATCCGCTTGACAGAAGTACAGGTAAGTAAAAAAGTAGTACAATTACAATTAATTGTTTTATTAATTCTATACATCGTTAATTTTATAGATAAGCATTAACATTTCTAATTTTTTTTTCAGATTAGATATTTCTTTATGCAAATTTCAGAATTATTTAAAGATTATTGCCGCACTCTCAAGGGCGGTGTGTCTGGACTCATAACAAACTTGGATGAGGGAATGCTCGACTTGATTGATCCAGACAACCCTCTGAATAGGGTAAGTAGTATATAATGCTTAATAATTAAATAAATTTTAATATATAACTTCATTTGAAGT
>Ga0214543_1013213_pt1 | contig 10507 bp, 10 predicted proteins | sample CNSS2metaG_FD_160094 | JGI IMG/M metagenome (GOLD analysis project Ga0214543, IMG submission 160094) | Root nodule microbial communities from cowpea collected in UCLA plant growth center, Los Angeles, California, USA - CNSS2 | ecosystem: Host-associated > Plants > Roots > Nodule | place: USA...
CCATGACTATACGACGATGACACTTGTCTTTTTGCGTAGTTTTTTTTTTTTGTGATTTTTAAATTTTGCTTTCCCAAAATGCTCATGTGTATATATATACCTATCGCTTATAGTGGTTTTTTTTTTGTCTTTTTCAGTTCTTGTTGATTTCTGCTTCGCTGTCCACGTAGAAAGGAAGAAGGGAAGTGACGAATTTGATCATTCTTCTCCGTCATTTCTCGTCTTTGTCCTAGGTTTTCTTCTTCTTTGGCACATCGTGTTTCTTTCTTTTCATTTTTATACATTCTTGTATATCTCGCAATTGTCCCATGAAAGATGTTGTGTTGTTTTCTGATTTTCACATGTTCAAAACCACATAAGAAATGCTAACCATTTCTTTTTTCGATTGAAGCTTAGTTTGCCTCTTTGAAGGAATGCTTAGTGGTTTGTTTTTTTTAGAAAAGCATTTGTTTTATTTATTTATTTGGAGTTTGTTCTTTTTCTAGGTTTTCTTACTCTCAAAATATTCATGTTTGTATGCTCACGTTCTTAGTCTCAAAATTTGTGTTTTGTTTTCTATTATGCAAAATTGCTGGATTACATTTCAATGTTATTTTTTTCTTTAGTAGACAAAAACAAGATGAGTATATGTGTGTACGGGGGCGTTTAATTAAAAGACAAGAATTTGTGAATGAGATTTTGCTTAATGTGGTTGGTTGTTGAAAATAAAGTGTTTCCCGTCTCTTATGCTTATGTTCTTACTCCCAAAATTGTGTTTATTTTTTATTATGCAATTTTTTGAATTACATTTCAATGTTATTTCTTTTTTTCAACAAATAAAATTATGGTGAATATTTGTGTTTATGGGCATCGTTTAAATAAAAGGTAAAAAATTGCAATTTGAGTTGTGATTTGGTTAATGTGTTTTGTTGTTGAAGAAAAAGAGTGTTATATTTGGCATTCCCGGCGGTTTTAACTCCGTTAAAGGCGTTATCCGCGGTTTGGTTTTTTTCTAGAAAAAACCAACGTTGTTAATGGATTATCGACAGTTTCTGACACCCTTGTTATTTACCGGCGGTTTTTGGAATCTCTATTATTTACCGGCGATTTCTAGGACCCACGTTACTTAGTGGCACTTTCTGGAACCCCCGTTACTTACCGGCGGTTTCTCTAACCCCCGTTACTTACGGGCGATTTTTAGAACCCCGTTACTTACCAGAGGTTTCTGGAACCCCCGTTACTTACCGACAGTTCTGAAACTCTCATTACTTGCTGACAGATTTAGAACCTCTATTACTTACCGACGATTCTAGAAACCCCGATACTTTTCAGGAATTTCAAACTTTTGCTAGTTTTTTCAGTAATTTTAAATCCCTGGTGAAGTATTTTACCCTTGCAATGCAATTCATTATTTATTTATGTTTTTATTTTATGTTTCAAATTCCCTTAATTTTATTTATTGCACTTTTTTAATCACATAATTCTTAAAACATATCAAATAAAAAGAAAAAATTATAAAAAAATTTATATTTGTTTATAACTAGATATAACAATCATAAATCAAGGAACATTGTCTATAAGTTCAAGTAAATATTACAATATCTTTGTTTCTTTATAATAATAAAATAGTGAAAGTTTAATAACATTCTTCAATTATCAATCTTTATCTAAATAATTTGTTTATTCGTTAGGAATACTCCATGTATCAGATACCTAAAATAAAAAATAACCATAATTAGTAACTTTTTTTATAGTGTAAAAAAAAAAATATTAGTTACCTAAAAAATAAAACTATTGTTACTCACTTTGATTGTGTAGGGCATGTTATTAGCTTCTACCTGAGGTAAGATTTGTTCCAACTTTTCTTTTGGCCACAATTTGTCTATGTTCTTCCTGCAAATTCAAGAAGTTAAATTTTAAAATCTTTGAACACAAAATGGAGAATATTGTATAGGGTCTTCAATACTCTCAAGCTTTCCAAAACAATCGAATTCTGAGCAAGAAGTTTAATAAGCCATGTAAGAGCAGCAATTGTGGTATCATGGCTTGCAACCAACATAGTTAATTATTATCCTTCAATTGCTTATCTGTGAATTTATTTTCATCCTCTTCTCTATCTTTGTAGTGTTTCATAACTAAGGATCCTAAGAAATCCTGTTGAAAGTCTTCGCCACTTCTCCGCAAAATTGTAGAATCCAACATCTCATACATCCTATCTCGAACCTACACACATTCATAGCATGCATCAAAGTGAAAGAAAGTTAAGTTATCTTAGTAATTGAACCAAAGCACCTATTTATTTCTAGGTGGAAAGTTTTGTAGTACTTTGTTACCTTGATGCCACGATGAAAAGTTGTTCCTGGAAGTTTAAAAGGCAGTGATGCAAATGAGGAAGAAATAATCTGAAAATTTGATCTAAACTTTTCTTACTCCCCCCTTAAAGGCTCTAAACTCATGATCATACTTCCAATCACTTTTAGAGTAAACTATAATATTCAAAATTTCAAACATTTAGTATGGAATAAGAATGTAAATATAACGAAATATGAAATTTTCTTTGTTTGAAAAGTTAGTGCCACTCAACTATAGAAGCCTCCTCAAGAACCAGGACTTTCCTTCCTTCCCATTGACCTCATGCTTGCATCTGCATTGCTTGTATGTTACTAAAATGAAAATAATTTTTCAGTCCATCAATTGATAAAGGTTTACCAACCAATATTCTTAGCCTTTTGTGTGCCTCTCTAGTGGTATGCAACAAGCTGGTGGGTCCTATAACTTGATAGCCAGTGTAGAACAGATTCAAAACAATTACGAACATGTACACTTATAAATGCTCAGTCTTTTGTCATTCTCTTGCTTGATATAGGGATTGGTCAGTTTAATTGTATCAGCTATAAAAAGGTATGCTATGATGGATGAGATAGATGATGACGTGAAGGTGAACAAATGTTACTATGATCAATTACTTGTCCCATCTAGAAGAGGAATTATGGATGGTGTGTACATCAGAACTAAAATGTCTAGGCATCTAGAAAACATTTTAGAGAAAAGCAAAGATAAACCCATTCCGGGATCCAAAAAACATTTTAGAATTTAGAATTATTTTAATAAAGATTATACTCCTTTAAGAGGATGAAATCAAGCCTAACAAGAGGATAAAAAATTAAAAAACCAACTTAAATATGCAATCAAGAATGAATTGATTTCCCTTCCTATTACTTGTTGTAACATCCTGTCAAGATATTAGAGATCTAAATAAATAAAATAAAGAAACATTAAATCAGCTTCATTTAATAATACCTCATTTCCCAAAAAATACGGAAAATTTAAATCTTTTATTACTTCCAATAATTAACCAAAATCCAAAGATTATAAACACTGGAAATAATATAAAAGTGTCTCATAAGTTTTTACAAATATTTCAAATCATAAATATAAAAGCTTCCCAAGATACCCTCGCTCCGTGGCTAAGCCTCACCAGAACCACCTGCATCAACATCGTCTGCTCACTTGTACCGCACACACGATCATCGCCAAACATAAGCAGATAGGATGAGCTTAACAAAACAAACATAATAATATATATTATATATATATATTCACATATATAAAACACTTATATATAACACAACATTCACATCAGGGGAAATTTCATTTCTTTAGTTCCATACCACATTGCTACAACCATGTGAATCGTGTTTTACATCTTCTAGTGATTACCTCAAGATGACTTGTTGCCATACCTATCGGCCAAAACCGATAGAACACATGTGGAAAACCATTGCTACGGATCATACACCGTAACGCTAGGTGGAGTTCCCAAATACGAACGTAGTTCGCAACGTCCCAAGATTACCAAACTCGTTAGCTAACTACTGAGGAGGGCAATCTATCTGGACCCATCCATACTGACCACAACCAGCACACTCACACTAGCAACACTCGCCAACCCAAGCTCAACTCAAGGGTTCCTCGTGTTCATCCACCATCCCAAGCTCAACTCGAGGGATGCCATTCCGAGTCAACTCGAGGAATGCCACGTGCTTAACCCCTATCCCGAGCTCAACTCAAGGAACACCAGCAACCCACCTTTGAAGCATCACTAAAACCTTGTAGATCACGCACATCCAGTATGAAACACCAATACTGTTGTAGTAAATCCGCCTGGCGGGGGACACGTACCGCCTGGCGCCAAGCGCCTTAGTCCTCATTTTCTCTGCAACGATCGCCTGGCGGGACTTCCTCTGCTGCTAGGCGCCACGCGCCTGAGTCCTCACTGTCTCTGCAATTATCGCCTAACGAAACTTCCTCTGCCGTCAGGTGCCACACATGCAGACTGGCCTCTAGATATCCACTATCGCCTGGCGGGTCGTTCCTTATCGCTAGGCACTATAACAGAAAAATGTGATTAGTGGTTTAAAATGTCTTAGTGCCTTTTCACATTTTCTAACCTTCTTCCCCCCCTCAACTTAGCTCGTCAAATTGAGTATTCTTATAATGTTTTACAATCCATAATTCACCTTCACCATACCATGGCCTAATTGGAAACTATGGCCTAATCCAAAACACACCAGAGGTTCAAGTTTCATATAGTCTAAGCTGACTACACCATTTATGAGAAATTACCAAGTGTAAGACCCGTAAAATTTAATTAATTAATTAATTAATTAATTAATGAATACGGGTGGGAAGATCATTTATGACATTAATTTTTTATTGGTATGACGTGAAAAAGTACTAGCTCAAGTGGTTGAGAGTACTTTAATTGTGTGAGAGGACTTGGGTTCAAGTCCTATGTATGCCTATTTTGTGTGTTATTGTTTTGTGTGTTATTGTTTTAAATATATGTTAATCATGTTATGGAATAATATGATATTTGGATTATATTAGTTAGCATGAAATATGCATTAGTTGAATGGTTTGGCATTGAGTTGGCATTGCATGGTGATGGGTTCAAACCTTGGAGAACCCAAATTAAACTTTATTTTTGCTAAATCTTAGTTTGGGTTGAATGTGAAGAGTTGATGGAAACCTAGATGAATGGGCAACTAGGAAGCTTGGAAGGGGCTGAAAAACAGACCATAAAAGATCATTGAATGGTCATAAACATTACCATTAATTTTATTTTTCGTTTTTGGTAATTAAACAAGCATTAAGGGCAATAATAAAAGGCTAATTGTGAGAGAAAGGAGGGTTTTGGAGTCTGAACATTTGAGGTATTGAGGGTTGCACGAATTCAGAGAGAAACAGTGAGTAGGGAGTGGAATTGAAGGGCTGGACAATGGGAGAGCTAGAGGAGTTGTTGGAACTCAAGGAAAAAACTCAAGCACTATATTTTAAGCGAAGGAATTCCAAGTTAGGGGAGTTTTACACGCAATTTTTATGTTTGACTATGAACTGTATGAATGATGGTATAAACTGTGTGCATGTTTTCTTGCTCTGGTTGCATTTTCGTAATTCTTGAAAATTTCCAGAAACCGCCTACAGGCTGTTCATAGCCGCCAGGCAGCACATGTGTTTAATGTGGTTTTGGGTTCCTGGAAAGGAACCGCCTAGCGGCACACTCCCGGCCGCCAGGCGACGCATGGCGTTTTACTCAATTCTGGGTCTGTTGGATGAAGCGCCTGGCGGTATTGATTGAACCGCCAAACGGCGCGGGTCAAATTGACTTGTTCTTGGTATTTCTGTAATCTAGGTTGTTTTAATCGGAGGAATAGTTAAGTTCAACCATTTAAAGATGTTTGATTGTTAAATGGCTATTGATTTCACACCATGGGGCGTATGAATGAATGAAACAGTAATGGGAGTTTTTGATGGGCAGAATTAGGGATTTTGTAGAACTGGGGTATTAGTTGTTAATCACACTAAAATTGTTGCTGGGATTGGTCGAGATGATTAATGGTTTCATTGTTAATGTGTCTTGGGAGAGAACTGGATGAGGTATGTAGAGAAACACATTGAAAAGGTGTGAGGAGTTCCTCGTAGGTGCGGGAATTCTAGGGAATTGGCCAGAAACACACGTACCGCCTGGCGGCACGGGGCTTGCTGCCAGGTGCCAACACAAAGACAACAGGTTTGTGTGGCTGCGAAGCACAGTGATGGTTTTGGGTGTGTTACCCCGGTTTTTGTTGGAATAGAATACTTGACTCAGAGATATATAGGGAAAATGATGATGGCATTCTCGGGTATGATTTAAAGAGGTTGGGATTAACTGAGAGTGTAATGACATTATCTATTATAGGTATGGATTATAAAAACTCAAGACATAGGAGAAAATTATGGAATTAGATCCTCTAGGTGCAAGGGGCTAGAAACTTCACTCATTTCGTGAAGCGGGTTTAGCTTAAAAGAGAAGTGTTGTTAAAGGATTAGATAAAGTAAAAGGGGGATTTAACTCCAAGCTAAGGTTAAAATGGGAGTGAATGGTGACAATTAAAGGGAGTTGACTTGGATTGGGTTGGAAATGACTGTGATGATTAGAATCAAGGCTAAGAAGAAGGTGTGCATTATCTTATGGTGAAGTGGAATAAGGAGAATGTTAACTAGAGCCTTTGGTTGTAAGCTTGGGAGGTTGATCTTGTGTGGAAGTAGGAAATTTATGACAGGTTAGTCTCTGGGAAAGCCATTCCACTAAATTGGTTAAAGGCGTGAGTTTGGATGCTGGGTTGGGGAACTAAATCTGTGCAGGTTTTCAAAGAAACCAGTATAGCGTCAGTACTGATATGGTGCCTGGGGTGACTGTTAGATTGCCACGTGAGAGCCACAACGTCAATGAAGTCTGGTGCGAGTCCGCTTGGCGGTGAATGCAGTTACGCCAGGCGGTTGTGGTGGATTCAGTGAGGTCTTAGCATGGATGCACCTGGCGGTGTGAACTGTCCCGCCAGACGGTGCCTTCAATTGTTGGTGGTTTTAAGGTGCTTGGTGCCTGGCGGTACGTGTCCCCCGCCAAGCGATTGAGGAACCCTTGAGTTGAGCTCGGGTTGACGAGTGTTGCCGGTGTGAGTGCGCTGGTTGTGGCCAATACGGATGGGTCCAGATAGATTGGCCTCCTTAGTAAATAGTTGACGAGTTGGGTAGTCTTGGGACGTTACGAACTATGTTCATATTTGGGAACTCCACCTAGCGTTACTGTGTGTGATCCGTAGCAATGGTTTCCTGCATGTGCTCTGTCAGTTGTGGCTGATAAGTTTGGCAGCAAATTACCTTGGGGTAATTACTTAAAGAGCTAGAATACGAATGATCTGGTTGTGGCCAAGTGATATGGAATAGAGTGAGAGATTTTATTTGGATGTTTGCATAAAATTTATAAGTGACTACATATATGTATATAAATATGATTGTATGTTGATTTTTATTAAGCTCACCCTATCTGCTTGTGTTTGGCGATGATCGTGTGCGCGGTACACGTGAGCAGAGGATGTTGATGCAGGTGGTGCCGGTGATGCTTAGACACAAAGTGGGGGATAGCGTGGGATTTTTATATTTATGTTTTCTATCTTTGAATTGAAATAAATTGTAAAGGCTCATGGTCTATTTTGGATTAGACTTTCAGTTTTGTATTACGAATTATGGATGCTTTATTTTAATAATAAAGTTTTAAATTTCCTGCGATTTTGGAAAATGAGATTTATTCATAAATGCGACGTTCTTATGACTTTAATTATTTTATTTATTTTAAATCCGTAATATCCTGAAGGGATGTTACACTAAGTACTAGTTGTTTAGTTCCTAATATCAGATTATAAGCTAAGCATACTTTCCATATCCTTTAATTCCACTCGGAGCTTAGGCAACATCTCAGGCTAACAAGTACTACCTCGAATTGTACAGCAATTATTTCCAATACTAATTCAACCAATCTCCTCTACACCTTATTTAATCCCCTTCTCTCCAAACCAACCCAAGCTTAAGTTAAATTCCAGGACTTTAATTCATGCACATGTTAATTTATCATTGCCTACTCCAAATATAACCCAAAACCCTTATTCATGTTCTACTCGAACTGAAAAAAAGCCCAACGCTCCCCTGCACCTAACAACCACATAATTCTCGAACCCCTACGATGGCGCCTAGCGGCACCTAGCCTGCTGCCAGGCGGCACCTAGACTGTCGCCAGGCGGTGCAACCAAATTCTGGAAAACCATAATCCCTCCATGCACTTAACGAACCATGAATTCATCGTCATCACCATGTTTACCAATTCATTCAAGCTCACTACAATGAGTTGTGTTCTAGTGTTAAATTAACATAAACAATTCACTACCAATCAAATCTACTCCGCAAACGATTCCAAAATCTAAGAACCTTATATTATTCGACCCATAATTAGAGATTATACCAAAATCGTCAACATACCTCTTACTACTTCAGAATTTCACAACTATTCATTCCCATTTGCTTAGTTAATAATTTCCACATCCTTTCCACTGATCTAGAATAGCCCAGAACCCATAAAAAATCAAAATTTAGCCAAACAGACTCGTGTCGCCTGGCAGGTATTCATCATTGCTAGGCAGTTCATCAGAAAAAACCCAGAACTGGGTTACAGACTCGTGTTGTGAATTCTTTCTTGATCACCAATGATCTCCCTTTGGTTTTCTCTCCCAATTCAGCTTCAAAGCTTCACTCAAACCTCACTACTCTCAAAATTCGTGCTCTTTTTTTTTTTTCAGTACAATCACAGCTTGCCAAAACCCTTCCTCTTATCATAAATTGACTTTTTAAATGGTGCCTTAAAGCTAGGTAAATTACCAAAAACGAATTTAAGGTTTGATGGTAATGTTTATTACCATTCATTGATTCTCTATGGTCCGTTTTTCAGCCACCCTTGGCTACTAGGGTTTCATCTACCCCTTCATATCCATGCCAAAACTAAGTTTAGCAAAAATAAAGTTTAATTTGGGTTCTCCAAGATTTAAACCCATAACCATGCCAAAGCCAAATCAAGGCTCAACAATTCAACCATTTCACATTTTATGATAACTAATATAATTCAATGATTATATTATTCTCAATCATGATCAACGTAATTTAAAAATAATAACAAATAAAAAACACATAATTGACATACATAGGACTTGAACCCAAGTCCCCTCACAAAATCAAGTACTCTCAACCGTTTAAGCTAGTACTTTTCTACGTCATCTAATTTAATGTCATAAAGGCTTCCACTACCCGCATTTATTAATTAATTATTTATTTATTTAATTAAATTCCATGGGTCTTACACTTATTACATGAAATTGTATTATTACTTCCCCAAAATTTCCTTATTTGTAACTTATAACTCCTTCTATTCCTTAATATAGTATATCACCGTCTTTTCAAAATTCTATATTACATCCTTGGCTCTGATACATTCTTAAAACACATGTTGATAGTGTTATTTCAAAACTCATTCAAATGTCTAATTACATTGTAAGATTACATCACTAGTCAGGTGTTCTAGAATCACATCCAAATTTGGCAACTAAATATCTGAAATTATTAAGCTTTAGAAAATGATCAAGTGCATGGACAAGATGTATGTGTATGAAACCAGTCAGTTAATACGTCTATGAAATGTTAACAGTACATTTTATTCCTTCCAAGCAGAAACATGGGTCCATGACAGAAGAAATGTCTAAAAAAGTATAAAAACTCTGAAGTAGTGTTTGGGCAAACATTCCAAGGTAACTTTGATCCATAATAGCAAAACATGAACTAACAGTGCACATATATAGAAATAAATTTGTTAAATTTTAATCCATACATTCTATAAGTTAAATTTTTATATTATGGTTTCATCTTCAGAATCATTGTTAAATTTTAATTAAAATAATTATTACTTTAATTCCAATTTTATGATACAACTCCAACACTTAAATTTAAAATTTTCACAATTATTAAGTCTACTCTATTTTACTGCAGGAAAAGCACTAGTCTTATGTAGGTCTACCAGTAAAATAGTAATTGAGATGAAATATCAATTACCTTGGTAGTTGTATATTTCCATCTAACCATGCTTAACAGATCCACTTGCACCACCACCTATTTATAACACCACGCAAAAATATCAGAAATCCAAATGGTTTTCAATTTTCATCCTTGATTAAAAGATTTGAAATAGTTGAGCTTATTTTTAGTGTATTTGGAAGATGATATGAAAAATGTGTGAATGAGAGAGTATTGTGATTACTCATTTTCTCTTATTAAAACTTAATTGAACAAACTTTATACACCAGAACAGAAGAATCAACAAGCTGAATTGATTTCTCAACAAACATTGTTCATAAATTTACATGTAAATGCAAAAAGGCTAATCTTAAATTTGATATATAAAGAGTCCCAATCACAAGTCCAGTGGATGTTGATCAGTAGCAAGCAAAGTGATACATATGGTATTGTGTACAAAAGGAGGGCCAAACAGACAGTTGAAACAGTTAGAAACAGTTAGGAATGTAAACTGTAACAGACCTATATAAGTCTGTTAAGGGTCTAGGTGTTTTTTTAAGTCTGTTTTCTGTTTACAGAATTGTGGGAAGGGCTG
>Ga0214543_1013215_pt1 | contig 10504 bp, 4 predicted proteins | sample CNSS2metaG_FD_160094 | JGI IMG/M metagenome (GOLD analysis project Ga0214543, IMG submission 160094) | Root nodule microbial communities from cowpea collected in UCLA plant growth center, Los Angeles, California, USA - CNSS2 | ecosystem: Host-associated > Plants > Roots > Nodule | place: USA...
TTTAATCAAAGTAACTTCTCAATTATTAGCAAAAACTCATTCAATCATATGAAAGTTTCTAAAATTAATCAAAGTAACTTCTCAATTAAAATTTAAAAACCCTTGGACTCATACGATTGTTATGTTAGGTAGATTTAACACCGTGCTAACTTGCTACAATGTAAAAATCATTACTTTTACTAAATTAAGAACCAAAAGACATAGATGAAAATAAATCTCAACAAGAATGAAAAGAACAAACAAATTAATTGATCTAAACTCAGAATCCAATTAAGAAATTACAATGGAATCAACCCAAGAAGTTTAGAACTCCATGAATGCAAAATAAAAATAGAAGAAGAATAGAGAGAGAAAGGAAACAAAATTAGGCCCCCCTTAAGGGTTCCTAAACTCTAAAGTCTTGAGCTTGTCTTTTTTGCTTTCCCTTGATCTCTTTATATAGGACTTGGACTGAGCTTTTTTTTGTTGTTAAAATAAAGATAAAGATAAATATTTAAAAATATTTGGAAAGATATAGACTATTTGACAAATATAGTTGGTTGATAATATCAATATCTAATATAATTAAATAAATTAATTACTTAAAGATATGTGATAAATTATCACCAATTAATATTTGTATTAATTTACCAAATCAACCCTTTGCAATCTCCTCAAATTATCTTCTAAATAATCCAATATCTTCAAGATATATTTGTTTGTTGTGGATCTAAAAAGATTCAAGATCTTGTCATGTTTAAAAAGATTTGGTAGTTATTATCTTTTAATATTTTATGATATAATTAAATAAGATAATTATTTAAAAATATCAAATAAAATATCTAAAGATATATTTTCCCAAATTATCTTCTATCATAAAGATAAAGAAAACCGCAAGGTTCAATTTATTTGTTGCTCTCTTCTTGCTTTAACCAAACTTCTTCACTTTTTCAAGCTTTTCTTGCTGTCTTCATGCAATGCTTGGCTTGGATTTTTGTGATTTTGATAATTTCTTATTCTTGGATTTATCTTTAAGGTGTCATGAAGCTTTAAGCAATTTATTTCCACACCTCCATTGGCTCAACTTAGCTGCAGCTGTACTAACACACCTCAAAATATCCAAAGAACATTTATGCAACTAAAAAGCTTTTTTTTAACATGTTTTTGCATCTCATGCTCAATAAACCCAATTATAAGAAATCCCAATTAAATCAATATTTAAGCACACAAATTCAAAACATTAAATGAGGGCAAAAATACGCACTCATCACCCAACTAGAGTTTGTTTGCTTCATTTGGTACTCTCACATCGTGTTGTTTACCAATTGTTTTGGGAAATACCGTGAAGTGGACAAACCTATGCTAAGGCACAAAAGGGAGACAATTACATCCTTTACTTTTCACCTCTTTCTTGTACATATCAATACATACATCACATTTCATATAAATAAGGCATATTGAAGCACAAACATGCATTTCATTGTGTCATTTGATTGCATATCATGCATGGAGTTTTGAAATAAGTGTATCACATTTTCATAATCATATCATATGAATACATGCCTCCTAGGGCACTAATAAATCTCATGTAGGTTTTCAATCAGTCGCACATCATGCATGATGTTCCTTAATCACATCAACATATAAAGTAAATAAATGCCTATTGGGGCACAAACATGCATATCAGTCACATGGTATTTTTATTCTTAGTAGTGTGCATATAATTTTTTAAACACCTAGCATGCATCCTCATGTCATCTTACATAATACATTCATATCGTTAGCATATGCATAGTGGGTCTCATGCATCACATGGATTTGTTTTATGCATTCATTAGTTCATGTTAATAAAATTAAGAAATTGTGACACGTTAAAGGAGTTGTTGATAAAGGATCATGGAGAATTTCATAGAAACTCATGAAGCAATGAAGGTAGATATTCAACAATTGAAGGAGCAAATAAGTGAGATTTTGGAAGCCATAGAGGCACTAGAAAACTCTGGAAAGAGTTCCACTCAACAACATCAACAAAGGGTTTAGGAAACCCAAGTTTTTCCTCCATACTATCTTCCTCTGAATTACACTTTACCCATTGGATTTGACTCAGAGAAAAAAGCTGCAAACTAAATGGTTGTAACTCATGATACAAAGGAGAATGAACTTGGGACAACCACCTTCACAAGCACCCAAGGAATTGTTCAACCAAATGTGGTACATGTGTCAATGGAAAAGCAACCCGAGCTGAAACCTTCACCGCATGTCATTACACCTCTGAATGTTCAGGATGCCACAAACAAATTGGAAATGTTAGAGGAAAGGTTGAGAGCTATAGAGTGTGTACGGAACTTTGAGTTTGACAATGTTGTAGAGCTGTGCTTAATTACAGATGTGGTGATACCTTCGAAGTTCAAATTCCTAGAGTTTGAAAAGTATCAAGGGAACACTTGTCCAAAGAATCATATAACCATGTATTGCAGAAAAATGACTAACTACGTTCATGATGAAAAACTATTGATTCACTTCTTCTAGGAAAGCTTAATTGGCATGGCTCTTAACTGGTACATGCATTTGGAACCAACTCGAATTCATTCCTGGAAAGATCTGGTGGTTGTATTCATGAAGCAATATGAATATAATGATGATAGTGTGCCTAATAGATTTGAACTGCAGAACATGGCGAAAAAGGAGTTAGAGACGTTCAAAGAGTATGCTTTAAGATGGAGAGAGATTGTTGCTCAAGTAGAGCCACCTTTGCATGACAAAGAGATGGTGGTTATATTTATGAACACTTTGTCGTCACCCTTTTATAAACACATGATGAGTAGTATTTCCTCAAACTTTGCAGACTTGATTATAATAGGAGAGAGGATTGAGGTCCGCATAAGGAACGGAAAAATTGTACTTGATCCAAATTTGGTAGCAAATTTGAATGAGTATGGTTCTAGGTGTAGGATAAGAAGAGAGCGAAGAGCTAATCCACACCCCATTGTCTATCCTCAAATGTCTTAGTTCGAGAAATCCAATCAAAACATTGGGCGGAAAAATTTCAATCAAGGCCAGAAAGCTATCAATTTCACTCTTATCCCTATGACCTACTGATGAGTGCGTATTTTTGCCCTCATTCAATGTTTAATTCTGAGTATTTAATTGAATTTGTGTGCTTAAAGAGTGATTTAATTGACAGTTTTGATAATTAAGCTGTTTGAGCTTTTGTGATAAAAATGTCTTAAAAATTGATTTTTAGCTGCATAAATTATTTTTGGTTATTTTAACGTTTGTTGATGCAGGTAAAGTTAAGTTTTAAGCTCATTTAAAGGTGAGAAAATAAATTGATTGAAGTTACAAAACACCTTTGAATAAGACTAAAATCAACAAGTTCTGGAAAAATCAATTTTGCACCCCATACATTACTTATACACTCACCTATTTTCAAATAGGCTACATAAAATTTACTTCTGCACCCCTTGTTTCTACTAAGTTACACCCGTTTTGTCACTTAAACTCAATTCACTCAGATACTCCCATGTGGCAATCCTTAAGTTTCAAATATGTCCAACCATATGTTGCCATGTGTCACTATCCTATCAAATGGTGCCACATCATCATCTTTAACCCTAGCTTCTTCTCCTTGAAACCCTAGCCTCCATCAGGCCTCACGCCGGCAACCATTGCTCTGTCACCACCTTCACGCCGGCAACACTTGCACCAGTTCTGGCCATGCTGCATCTGCAACGCACTCACGCTAGCAGCCATGGAAACCACCTTCTTCATCGCGCACCCGTTCGAACCTGCATTTGTGAACCTGAAAACGCAGCAGCCACGTCGTCGGAGAAGAAGAAGCCATCACCATTCTCGCACCTGAACGCGCATCATCACGTTGCTGCAGCCTTGTTAGAAAACGCGAAGCAGCAGCAAACACAACCTCCACGCTCAACACTGTTTCGACCACAAACCAGACTGCAGCACCTGTTCGTCCACGCACCTATGAGCCACTGCTCTACCATCACCATTGCACCACGCAAGAGCTTGCAGGCGAAATGAAACGCAACAGCCATTGCAGCAGCGGATGCATAATCTTTTCCACAATAAACCAACCCAGATCTCCACTACAGTGCCGTTAATTGCAACCTTCAATCTGCAAAAATCACATCTACATGCACAAGCTGCACCATTCTTGTGCAAACCGGAAGCGCAATGGTCAAGCAACGCAACTCACGGATCATGGCAGCCGTCATTGCACCTTTAGCCACAATCCATGATGGAGGCAGCAAACCCTAATTCTGGAGAGAGAAGATCTGCCACGTGTCAGTCTCTCAATGGACACTGAAATGGTTAAAGTTGGTCAAAGTGATCAAATCTGGTCAAATATTCAAATCTGGTCAAAGACTACTCAAAGAAGAGGGATTTAACTACAAATATTGATATTTTTGGATGTCTCTACAAGTTTGGACTACAGGATTAAAATTGGCTTATTGGGAAAATTAATGCAAATATTATTTGGTGATAATTTATCAGATATCTTTAAATAATTAGTTTATTTAATTATATCATAAATTATTAACCAACTATATTTGTAAATATTTTTAAAACTAACTATCTATCCAAATATTTTAAGATCACTATAATGATAAATAATATTTATCTTTATTTTAAAAGATATTTGAGAGATTTTAGCAACCGAAAACTCAGTCCAAGTCCTATATAAGGAGACCAAAGGGGAAGTAGAAAAGAAAGCTCGACACTTTGGAATTTAGGAACCCTTAGGGGGCCTAATTTCCTTCTCTCTCCTTTCCTCTTTCTATTTTTATTTTATTTTGTATTTCATGGAGTGCTAAACTTCTTAGGTTGATTCCATTGTAATTTCATTATGGATTCTGAGGTTAAAATGAAATAATTTCTTTGTTCTTTTTATTATTGTTGAGGTTTTAATTCATTTATGTCTTTTATCTTTGAATCACGTGAAAAGTAATGGTTTTTACATCATAGCTAATTAGTGAGATGTTTTAATCTATATGCATATCAATCATATGAGTTCAAAGGTTTTTAATTTTAATTGAGAATTTACTTTGATTAAATGGGTTTTTACCAATGATTGAGAATGTACTTTGATTAGAGGTGAAAACTTTAACTAGAATTAATCAAGAATGTACTTTGGTTAATTAGCTTTTTGCTTGATTTAAGAGGTAAAAGAATGGACATGATTCAGGATAGTAATATTTAATTGAGAATGTACTTTGGTTAAATTTACTATGATTAATCTTACATTTGATTAAGAATTTACATTGATTAATTTATAAATCTACAACAATAATTAATTGAGCAATAATCTTTAGATAACCGATGATGGATCTATTTTGAAAAGCAGTGGAATCAATCTATTTTCTTTACTATTATTTTTATCTTATTTTATCTTTTTCCAATTTTATTTCTTTGTTGCTTATTTCATTTGATTAACTCTTTTGTATAGTTATTATAAGAACTAATTTCTTAGAAATCAATTCTGTGTTCGTTGGGAGACGACTTAGAGTTACTTTACCCTTTCTATTTTCTTGACTACTATCTTAGCAATACTGAAGTTGCTATAGTTTAGTAGTATTAATTTGATCGCGTCAACGACATTGTTATCACCTACACAAGGCTATTACGAGATCTCCTCCGCGACAACCTCATAGATATTTGTCCCACTAGACTTGTACGACCTCCATACCAAAAAAATTATGATGTAAATGAAAGATGTGATTACCATGGAGGAGCATCGAGTCATTCAACAAAAGCATGCACGACTTTGAAGCACAAGGTACAATCCTTGATTGATTCAAGATTGCTAACATTTGAAGAAAGATAACTTAAGCTTGAAGAAAATCCTCTACCAAGACACAAAAACACCTATGCATGAAGAACATCAAGGCTTTGTAAACATTGAAAATTTTATGATTTTCATATTGTGTTAGACGGTTGAATTGCCTTTCATATTGTTATGACAACTTTGATCAGTTGCATCATGTCATCCTTCATGAATTTCAAAGCATATGGGATATTCAAGATTTCCTCCAAAACAAGTCCTAAAAGGGTGCCGCAAAAAAATTGACAAATAAAGAAAAAACACAAAATGTAAAGGCAAAAGAAGTATGTTATGAGTCACTTGTTTTTCTTGCAAATCATCGAATTCAAGTTTTTCAAATACAAAAAAAAAAGAGTGCAAAAAATGAATAATAAAAATGAGGTCAAATGCTTAATGAAGAATAACAACTTGACCTTTTCTTTGGAAAACACTTGTACATGCGTGGCTTGAAAGCCTTAACCCTTCACTGTCCCAAAATAAAAGGATTTTCTTTAACATCATTGGTTTTACTCGTATAATAAACATGATTTTTCACATTGGGGCAGATTTGCCAATGTTTATCTTTGCTTGCACTAGTCGGATGATCCCTGAATCCGTCGAGACAAATAAGAAACAATTTTCCAAAAAGAAAAAAAGAAATTTGCTAGATTGAAAACCCAAGAGGGCAATCTATGAGAAAAAATTCGAAACAAAAGAAAGAAAAAGAAAAATGAGTTATGTTACAGTCATATAGTTTTATCTCAAAGAAGAAGAGGAGGACGATGAGGATGAAAATGATGCTAATGACTAATTTTGTCTTTTTTAATATGTCTGTTTTTTTTTTTCATTTCATTAGAACTTTTTGTTGTTGTTCTTCAACATTTTTAATATGTCTAATGAATACTTATTAAGTTGTTGGTATATTTGTTTGTTATCATACACCATCATAATTTGTTTGACACTTAGATCGTAAACTACATACGCCATGTCATCGGGAGATCCACCTCGATCACCCTCAGTTGAGAAGGGGAAAGGTATTGCAAAGCAGAGAAAGAGACGTAATAATTATGTGCTTCGCATTCCACTCAGACCCATCACCCCTACCCGGGCTTACATATGCCATCCTTATCTTCCCCACCTCCACCCACAAGGTTACATAATCCTACTTCAATCCCGGCAATTCATATGCGTCCTCATCTTCTCAACCTCCACCCACAGGGTTTCATACCCTTGCTGCTCCTAGGCCCCCTTCTACAGACATTGAAGCATCCCCTTCACCTCATATTATACCATCCCTAGTTGTAGGTAATATGGTTACCCCACAACCTATGGTTGATCCTGATTTAGATGCAGAACATGACCCTCCTCTGCAGGACCACTCAATGATTGAACCTGTCGATCGAAGGTAATATTTCAATTCAGTTATTCTCATTGTTTATATTCTGTAACATCTTTAATCTTCTGACAATTTTCCATGAATTCTAGGTTTGTTCCATCTAAAGTTGCTTCACAAGCTATCACAAAGACAATCAAGCAACAATTTCTTAATCCTTGGCCATCATGGGGAGCAATACCTGAAAAAGACAAGGATATTTTCTAGCAACGATTCAAGGTAATCTGTTCTAAGTTATTATATAGGTAAATTAAGTTGTTAATTACTACTCCGTGCTTAATATACTTATAATGTATTATATGTTTAAATTGTGTTGTTATAGAGGAGAGTTCAGTGGGCACCAGAGCATGAAATTGAAATTAAGAGAAATTTCAATAGCAGAGCTTCTCATCGTCTTTCTGAGTTGTTTAGAGACGCTAGAATGGCTAGAGAAAGGCCATAATGGATTCCTAATGATGTGTGGACAAGGCTGTTAGAACATTGGAATTCTCCAAGTTATCGCAGCAAATGTATTGCAGCAAAAAAGAATAGGGCTTCTGAAACGGGTGGGGCCCTACACACAGGTGGATCCATTACCACTCACGAGCATGCCCTTCGTATGGTATACACATTAACTATTTGTATTTGTCACATTTGAACTACATTTTTAGAGTTTTAAATCATATCAAATCTAACATTACAACATATTTTGTTGCAGGCACGTGAGTTGGGACGACATGTGTTTCTTGATGAAGTCTTTCAACAAACACATATACGAAAAGGTACTGGCGAGTATGTGCATGAGAGGTCTAGGAAGACAAATGTAAGTCTCTTATATTGTTCAATATTATTTACTCTTAAACTTATATATGTATCCCACCACACAATAATAATTGTTCATCTTTTACTTACAGGAAGAATTTCAGACTAGGCTTTCTCAAGTTAGATCTGAGGTTTCCTCATGTCTTGATGGAACTCAAGAGCAGTCCTTTGCTGATCCTACACAAGATGAGAATATCAGGACTAAGTGTTGGATTGAGATAGTAGGAGGAAAAAAGAAAGGAAGACTTTATGGGGCTGGTCAACTTGTTTCAAAATATACGGGTTCAAATGAAAGCAATCAACTACCAACTTCTTCCTCTTATAATACTAAGGACCTCAGTAATATTAGGCATCAACTTTCACGCAACCTGGAGGAAAATGAGCAATTGAGGTCTGAGTTTCGATCCTTTCAATCACTAGTCCTGCAATATCTCTCTCCTAATGCTTAGGCTCGTCTACAACAACCACAGCCACAACCACAACCACAAGAGCCAAACCCTACTCAACAGAAATCTGAAATCCCTCAACCACAATCTCAACAACAAAATAATGAAGAGGACCACAATGAAGAATCTTTTCCGGATTATGAAGATTATTAGCTTTTCATTTCCTTAAGAAACACATTTAGGATGTACTTAATAAACTTGCGTTTTATTATGTTTTTACTTGGTATCATGGTCATGTATAACTTGACATATATTGTTATGTTATCCTACATATTATTGGGTATGTTTTGTGCAACAAATGTCATGTGTGATGGAATTTCATGAGTATAATGAATGCTGCAATTGTTTGGAATGCTAGAATTGTGTTAGAGTTTTTTGTATGCTGGTAATTGGGAAATATTAAATAAATAAATGCTGCTGGAAACAACTATTGACTTACCGATGGATTACCGACGGCCTAATCCGTCAGAAAATACACACGTTTATGCTTTGCCATTATCGACGGATCAATCCTTCGATAATTACCGACGGATCTACCCTTCGAAAATTATCGACGGATCAATCCATTGGGTATAGCAAAACATAAACGTGTGTAGTTTTCAACAAATTAGGTTGTCAGTAGTGACCGAAAGACTTATCCGTTGGTAATAACTGAAAGTTTTTGCAAAGAAACAATCCGCCGATAAATATCGACAAGTCTCAAGCATCCATCGGTAAGTATTTACCGACGATGTGTTTTCTGATGGATTTCTGGTCATCAGTAGTCCGTCGGTAATACCAGTTTACCAACGAAATTGTGTCATTATGGACGAATTTCTACCATCGGTAATACCAATTTTTCTTGTAGTGTAAAGCAATCAAGATTTGAAATGATGTGTGACCATTTTTCTTCATCCAAACAAAGTAAAATATCCCTTGTTATCTCATTATGTTAAAAAAACTTTTCTTTTAAAATTGTTCCCATGTCAACTTGAGATGCACATAAAATGCACTCTGTAGTTAAATAAATAGAATTCATCAAAGGAAAAACAAAGCCAAAAAGCAAAAATAATCACAAAGTGATTGAAAATGAAAAAGAATGAAAATAAAATTTGAATAAAAGCAAAGAGTTCCAAAAGTCTTGACAAATAGCTGATGCAATAACTAGATGGTAACTCTTGTTTAAAAAAAAAACGGAAAAAAATTATTTTGGCGTTTATATCCTTTCTTTCAAAACCTTTTAGCCCATAACCACATTACAAGCCAAGTAAAAAGTCCACACAAATTGAATAATGATTGTTCTGATTTGCATAAAGCTTATTTTTGTAATAAGAAAAAATGGCTAACAATACGAAAGTAAAAAATTGAATAAATGAAACAAAAAATGAAAAATGACAAGAAAAAATATTTTCTTAAGAAAAGGGGAACTCCCTGCTAATTGGCCAAAGTAAGTGAAAGAAAATTAACCCCATTGGGGCAATCCATTTAGTCAATCCTTCCCACATCCATTACCTCTCCTGAATAACACCCATACCATGAAACTAGGGCAGCTTTGTTGGTCTCACATGAATCTTTTTCACCTTGTCATTCATAGATCCATTTCCCATACCCTTTTCCCAATAAGCAAAAATGGGGGCAACTTTTTGTGTCTTTTATGATTTTACCCTGACATTCACAAATTACATCTCCTTTGAGGAGTGTGTGAGGAACGACATGCCCACATGACTATCCCAATCTCCTTCAAACACTTTCCAAAGTTTCTAGCCTTTCACTCACTTGTGAATTCAAGCACGTGTGCACTAATGTTGTGAAAGAGAAAGTAAAAAAAATAATCATTTTAAACATTACACCTCATGATATGACCCCACCAAGCCCAATTGCACCTTCAAGCCCAAGCCCAAGCCCATTAAAAGGCCCAATTACAAGATCAATGATGAAAAAGATTCAAAAGGGCCTCGCATTAGATGATCACAAAATCAATGGGCTTCTCACATTCTTTACATGGGCCAAAGAGATCACAAAGACTTGAAGAAGTGCATGTAAATCTAGTAGTGTAGATTTAAATTGGGCCATTGTTTGGGCTTT
>Ga0214543_1013222_pt1 | contig 10498 bp, 6 predicted proteins | sample CNSS2metaG_FD_160094 | JGI IMG/M metagenome (GOLD analysis project Ga0214543, IMG submission 160094) | Root nodule microbial communities from cowpea collected in UCLA plant growth center, Los Angeles, California, USA - CNSS2 | ecosystem: Host-associated > Plants > Roots > Nodule | place: USA...
TTGGTGCTTGGTTTCTCCAGACCATGTATGTATTTTAGTGTGATGTTTTTAACATTTGTATGTGTTCTTATTGTTAAAGGTTTGTGTTGGTCAAAGGTTTGTGCTTTATATATATTTCATAAGGGATATGGTATTTAGGTGTTAAAATAGCATGTTAAGGTACATTTTACAATTTATTGTTTGATTTGATGAATGTTTTTTTTTTCTGTGTTAAAGTTCTTATCTTTTTAGTTGCTTCTTGGTTCTTTTTCTTTTTATTTTTCTTCCTGTTTGATGGCTTTCATGTACAACTTTTTAGGAGATAGTTTTTGAATGTTTCTATCATGTGTTTAGATTATTAAATTTTAAAGTTTTTAACTTTTTTTTTGTTGTTTCTTGGTTATTCTTCTTCCTGTTTGATAGCTTTCATGCACTGGAAGTTTTAGGAAGACAATGGATAGAAAACTTTTGTATAAGAGTATGTAGCCTATATTTCAAGCTATGATTCCAAGTTATTGTTCTTTTAATAGGTATACATTTTAATTATCTTTATTGTACTATTAACAAATTTGAAAACTTTTGAATATATACTTTAGTTGTCATTTACAATTGTTATATAATAAAAATAGGCTAGAATTTTATTCATTTTATCTACTTAGGAGTCTCTTTAAGAACATGAAATAGGGAAGAGTTACTAATTAACAAATTTGATTTTGTCGTACCTACAAGATTATTTGGAGGGCAAGAAGTGTATGTCCTTGGTATGTATGTACTGCTTTCAAACTTCATTTTTCTCCAAGCTGATTAAAGTTATACTTATCATAATATGGGGTTTTTCTTTCATGAGAATCCTATATATGTATTTGTGGTATAATTTTTTTTCTCAAAATCATGAATTTTACTAATTCCTTTTGTTAACCTTTACTTACTGTTTTCATAGATTTTAACACCAAAACCTGAAGAAGAAGATTATCTTGATACTTCGTATCTGATGTTTACGTTTTATATCCTATGGGTAAGTTTGGTTTAGTTGAAAATATATGCATTTAATTTGTTACTGTAGTTAATTATAGTATTTTATGCCTTTACAAGTGTCTTCTTAAACTTATGCCTTTATTGCAGCATAAAGGTATAATAATGTATCATAGGAGTAATTATTTCATTCTTTGCGGTTATATACATTGCATCCTTTGCAATTTTGCAGAGAACCAAAGGAACTTCTCTTTTAGTAATAATACTATTTTGATTTTGAAAATCTTATTCAACATAAATTGAAATGTAATAAAAATTAAAAGTTACCAAACTATAAGTTTATATATATATATATATAAATAAAAAAAAAAAAAAAAAATATAAAAATATAAATATATATATATATATATATATATATATATATATATATATATATATATATATATAACTATAAGTTGATTATTCATGTATGGACATTACTTTTGTACGAGACCAAAATTTTCAATATTCTTATATTTTAATTTAACAACAATATGTTCATATGCATTTCATTTCAATATAATATATAACTCAATATATATTTTAAACAAAAATAAAATAAAATGTGTGTACCCATCAAGAATTAATTATTATAAATGTAATGTCTACAATGATAACAATATTTGCATTTATTTTTGTTTAAAAATGTTAACATCAATCCTACATTATGTTTTCATTTTTGTTTAAGTTGATTATTCATGTGTGGACATTACTTTTGCACGAGACCAAAGTTTTCAATATTCCTATATTTTATTTTAACAATAATATATACATATGCATTTCATTTCAATATGATATATAACTCAATGTACATTTTAAACCAAAATAAAATAAAATGCGTGTACCCATCAAGAATTAGTTATTATAAATTTAATGTCTACATTGATAACAATACCTGCATCTATTTTTGTTTAAAAATATTAACATCAATCTTACATTATGTTTGCATTTCTGTTTAAGTTGATTATTCATGTGTGGACATTACTTTTGCACGAGACCGAAGTTCTCAATATTCCTATATTTTATTTTAACAACAATATATACATAAGAATTTCATTTCAATATAATATATAACTCAATGTACATTTTAAACAAAAATAAAATAAAATGTGTGTACCCATCAAGAATTTGTTATTATAAATTTAATGTCTACATTGATAACAATACCTGCATCTATTTTTGTTTTAAAATGTTAACATCAATCTTACATTGTGTTTGCATTTTTTTTAAGTTGATTATTCATGTGTGGGCATTACTTTTGCACGAGACCAAAGTTCTCAATATTCCTATATTTTATTTTAACAACAATATGTACATATGCATTTCATTTCAATATAATATATAACTCAATGTACATTTAAAAAAAATAAAATAAAATGTGTATGCCCATCAAGAATTGTTTATTATAAATTTAATGTCTATATCGATAACAATACCTGCATTTTTTTTTGTTTAAAAATGTTAACATCAATCTTACATTATGTTTGTATTTTTGTTTAAGTTGATTATTCATGTGTAGACATTACTTTTGCACGAGACCAAAGTTCTCAATATTGCTATATTTTATTTTAACAACAATTTGTACATATGCATTTCATTTTAATATAATATATAACTCAATGCATTTCACAATATGTTTGCATTTTTCCATTTTTCTTTAAATTGATTATTCATATGTAGACAATACTTTTGTACGAGACAAAAGTTCACAATATACCAATATTTTATTTTAATAACGATATGTAATATGTACGAAACAAAAGTTCACAAGACACCTGATTACTATACCTTGCCGCCAAAATCACACCCTTCAGATTTATTCTCAAATGTAGTCATTTCAATATTTCAATATAAATTAAGTATAACTATAAACTATGTATTGTGTAACTATGGATTATATTAATATATAATGAACATAATCAATGATCTTGAATAATTAGATAATAAAGTAGATTGTCATAATTAGCCAAAATCTAAATGATATATTTATAAATCTGCATAAATTATATCAATAATAACAAAACTTTAATTTTTAACTAATATAATATATAATATTTACACAAAATACCTATAACAACAATAACACAAAAACAAAAAAATACCCGTGCGTACGCACGCGTCTCATGATAGTTGTATAATGAAATTAAACTCACTTACTCAATTGTTATTTTTTTTATGAAACTCCGGTAGACTTTTGCAAAAAATAAATTTAAAAAATATTAATAAAAACTGTTATACACACACATATATATATATATATATATATCGTAATTAATTATTTTTGTTTAAAATATTTTTTTCACGATCGAGTACATAGTAGAAGCACACGTGATACTAAATTAAAAAAAAAAAAATCTTTTAGATTATATAGTCTTTCTAGAAAATGAATTCAAAAATTGAATATTAAAATGGACCTGATAGATTATTTTAATGATGGAAGGATGAACTATTAAATAGAAACATGATCAGGTATATTTAATAGAAAAATCGTTATTATTATATAAATTAATATTATTAAAATATTTTTAAAAAGGACAGAAATTCCACCCAAATCAACTGAACTGACTTGTGTTACTTTCAATATTTATTTGCAGGGATGTTAAGACGATTGTTAGGAGAGTGCGTGTGCGAGAGCGATTCAACTCAACAAACAAACATCTGTTTGAATTGATTGGAAGGACATCCAAACACTCCCTTAATTTTTTGTTCAAAATTAAATTTCAAGAAAACTATAAAGAAGTATCTAGAAAGATCCCAACTCCACCATATTCTGGCTTCTTCATTTCACTACAAATCCCCAATTTCTCAAACCCTAATCAGCAGCGAAGACGAGAAGTGTAACCGCATCTGAGCTTTGTGGTTGCGGCAATGGCGGAGCACTTGGCATCGATATTCGGAACGGAGAAGGACAGGGTGAATTGCCCGTTCTACTTCAAGATCGGCGCGTGTAGGCACGGCGATCGGTGCTCTCGCCTCCACACGAAGCCAAGCATAAGCCCCACCATTCTGCTCTCCAACATGTACCAGCGCCCCGACATGATAACCCCCGGCGTCGACGCCCACGGCCACCCCATCGACCCTCGCAAGATCCAAGATCACTTCGAGGAGTTCTATGAGGATCTCTTCGAGGAGCTCTCCAAGTACGGCGAAATCGAAAGCCTCAATGTCTGCGACAACCTCGCCGACCATATGGTATGTTCCCTCACCCTAACCCTAATCCTAATCCCAACCCCTCGTTTTCTCCATTTTCATTACAATTGAACGCTGTCGTTTTCAGGTGGGGAATGTATACGTTCAGTTCAGAGAAGAGGAGCATGCTGCCAATGCTGTTAGGAACCTCACTGGAAGGTTTTATGCCGGTTAGTTATATCCTTTTCTTTTGGTTCTCTGAAATTTCTCATTCATTATGTTTTTCTGAGGTTCGTCAATGCACGCCATTGTGTCTTCGTTGTCTGAATATTGAGTTGTTTTTGGTTGTTTGTATGGGTGCAGGTAGGCCCATTATCGTTGATTTTTCGCCGGTGACGGATTTTCGAGAAGCTACTTGCAGGCAGTACGAGGAGAATACTTGCAACCGCGGTGGCTATTGCAACTTCATGCATTTGAAGAGAATTAGCAGGTAGAACTTTGATATTGGTGTTTCTTTAGGTTCTTTTTTTTTTTTTCTTCAAGAGGGTGGTTGTTTGTTGGTTACATGTGTTTAGAGGAGCCTTCACAAATTCGGATGACACTTTATTCTGAAACTAAATTAGTAGAAAAATTAAGTATAAAAATCCAATTCAAAAACTAAAAGTCGCTTCATACAAACATGCTATAAAATCTAAAACTCTATTTTTGTGATGTATGTTGTGTACAGGGATTTGAGACACCAATTATTTGGAAAGAACCATAGAAGGCACAGCAGAAGCAGGAGTCCTTACAGGCATCGGAGCCATGAGGAGCGGTCCCATCGTAGTCATAGCAGAAAGCACGATGATAGGGACCATCATCATGAGAGTCGCAGCAGGAGACACAAGAGCACGAGTCCTGCACATAGGAGAGGAAGAAGTCGAAGTCCTGGTCGGAGGAGGCACCGTAGTCCAGTTAGAGATGGCAGTGAGGAGAGACGTGCCAGAATTGAGCAGTGGAACAGGGAGAAAGAAGAGCAGGATCCTGGAAACAAGACTAAAGCTGAGGACATCCACAATGGTAACAGTGGGCACTCTGTAAAGGCAAGCAAATTTCATGGGCATCAGCTTCAAGGGCAGGAACAGCAATCTCCAAATGAGGCTTATTGATCTGCTTATGTTGTTATGGTTTGTGTTCTTTCCCTTTTGTTTGCGTATTCATTTAGATCTAGGCAGGATATTTCTTTCTGAAATAGACCACCCACAGGATAAATACTGCTCACCACCCATTTTCCCCTGTGCAGGTGGTGCAGGTGCACTTCTCTAATATATGGAATGTGTTCCCTTCTTCCTCTTTCCCTTTCTTTTACTTTTTGGATTTTCCATTTTTTAGACTTGATATATAATTGCATAGGGATGTTTTGAAACTTACATAGGTTTAGGTTATTCGTAACATTTCAGTTTTCTGAACTATGTTTTCAACAATCCTTCTGCTTTGTTTGATCACCCTATATAGTGGTAGGATGTATTAGATATACTGATTGGCTGAGCCTTCTCTTACTCCTATTGTATGTACGAAGATTAGCAAAAAGCTTGTGAATATGTTGTTTTTCCTGCTTTGTGTTATTCGCACAAGTGTCTAATAATCATCCAGCCTAGCCAAGAATTTCTTTTTAGGATGTGTGAGAAGAAATTGTTATACCGTCCTTCGTTCCTTTTGATTTTATCAAAGGTGTTGTCATTTTTTCACACTTTCCTGTTTCACAGATTTAAAGATAGCCTTGTGGCATTCTTAGCTATAATATAGTCCTATAATCCTCTTTGATGATTTGAGTTTTGTAACTCTTTCCATGGTTATCATCTGTCACTAGAAAGAGGAGTCCGTTTTCTCAACGGGCTAATTATAAATATTCAACCGGTCTGGCTCCTGCATGCATGTTACACTGGTTCATTTGCATTTTTTGATCCACAGTATACATCATTTTACTGTCAGGTACACTAATCAACACACATGAAGACTAATGAACGACCGGTTTCCACTCTTTCCTAGGGGTTTTTATTTCAATTAGTTCTTTTTTTTTGTTTTGGTTGTCCATGGAAAATTGAAAATTGAAACAGTATGATGTTACGCTGTTATGAGTTTTTGCAGGTTCAGGTATCCCTGCATATAAAGAAACGAAGTTAATTCCAGTTTACCATGGAATGTGTACAGGTTGATACTTCTTGGTATGGTCTTTGGAGGATGTTTTAATGGGTCTCTGAGCTGGCAACTAATCGTGTAGGAGTAAGATGAATGAGAAAACTTCTGTCATTTGCAGGCTGAGGAAGATGCTTTTCTTTTCTTTTATGGAATATTAGTATCATATTTGTATCCTTTAGATGTCCTATGGTTACCAACTTTCGAACTTGATTTTCCGTTTGTAAAATTTTTTCTTTTATGAGATAAAGCCTATCTTGATTTTATTTCGTTTTCTCTTTATTTTTAATTTTTATTTTTGTTTCGGGGAGCAAAAATGCATAGTATTTATAGAAGAAATAAATTTTAAGACTATGAAATGATAAATTATTATTTAGTAATCATTTGAAATAATTTTATTATTGTATATAATTCGATTCTTTTCATTTAGGTCTAAAAAATGTTTTTTTTTGTAGAATTTCGCGTAATTACAATGACAGTTTTGGAGAAATTGATGACCAATCTTAACATAGTTTTGTGGAAAATATCAACAAGCCAAAATTTTATGAATAAAATTTTTATGCGTTGATTATTCTTGGAAAATATAAGCAGGCTACAATATTGGAAGGCAAGCTTTTGGATTCAGTTATGTATTGTGAGAATTTTAAAAAACAAAACTTTATGTAATAATAAGTTGTAAAAACAAAATACAAAATTACAAAATTATGAATATAAACCTTAAATGTGTCACCAAATTATTTTTAAATATAATTAAAATTGTAAAAACATAAAGTACATAATTACAAAATTATGAATATAAAACTAATTATTTTTAAATATAATTAAAATTGTAAAAACATAAAATACATAATTACAAAAATATGAATATAAAACTAATTATTTTTAAATATAATTAAAATTGTAAAAACATAAAATACATAATTACAAAAATATGAATATAAAACTAATTTCTTTTAAATATAATTAAAATTGTAAAAACATAAAATACATAATTACAAAATTATGAATATAAAACTAATTATTTTTAAATATAATTAAAATTGTAAAAACATAAAATACATAATTACAAAATTATGAATATAAAATTATAAAATCATAAAATTATACGATTACAAAAGTATAAAAGTATACAATTAGAAATTATAAAATCATGTAAAATTATAAAATTATTGTAACATCTTATTTAATATTTTAATAGTAAAACATGATATAATTGCTATTCATAAAGTGTAAATTATTTAATATTTTAATAGTAAGACATAATATAATTGCTATTCATAAAGTGTAAAAAGAGTACATGATTATTTTATTATAATTATCCCAAAAGACAATATTGAAACAAAAGAAATTTATACCGAAATAACTATGAAGGGATATAAAAATTAAGAGGTTAAAAAATAGAGTGAAATTAAGAAATACAAATATAAAATATTAGACAATTTCATATTTATTTCGGTTTACGTTGGATCCATGACTAATTTTTCATCTATTCACACCAATTTATGATGATTATTGTAAAAGAAGATAGAATCAAACGAACTAAACACAAAAGTAGGTGAACTAATTTATTAAAGAAACAAACATATAATCGTTAATCTAATTTTATCAAATACAACGTACTTTAAACATTACAAAATAATAATAAAATCTACAATTTCATACTTTTTAAACTTAATTATCAAAATACATACATTGATATTGAATTCACTATAGACATGAACTAGTGGTGGTCTGTACTCTATTTAAATGTGAATGATTATTAGAATGTCATCATACTTCCTTACTTGAATCTATACATCAATACATACACTAAATAAAACATAACAATAGAATTTTCATCATGGAATTCCTTGAATTATATCAACACATATATTCTCTACAACTTTCGCATAGTCAACTATATCTAACATTAAAACAATAATATCAACCATTAGAGCCCCAAAATCAGTAAATACACAAAAAATAGTGCAACAGAATTGACCACTGAATTAGTAACTAAAGCACGCCAGCGCCAGTGTGACAGGACTCAATGCCCATGGAGGACTCAACGGCCTAGACTGACGCTCAACGCTAAAGACTCTTAAAGCTCTCTTCAATGAGTGTGTCTAATGGTGCAATCTAATGTTCAACGTCAAAGACCACCGGAACTCTTGGAAGCATTGGCATCCAATGGTGCAAAAGCTCCACCCCACTCCAGTCGCAAATTGGCTTTCTGACTTGAAAACCGATGCTGGCACCCAGTGCTCCTTAGTGTCGGCCAACGCCATGATAACAGATATAAAATTATGAAATTTTATGATATTATAATTCTATAATATTATTACATGACTCGTAGCATATTTGTCCAAGAGAAAGAATACTATTACGGGAACAGAACAAATAAAAAAAGTCAAAACCAATACTCCCTTATAAGGGTCTCCATCACTCTTGGTAATTATGGTTCTTCTCCATTTAAAAAATTAAATAAATGTTACAATTCTCTATTAAAATATCATCCCGTCTCATAGATATTATCTCAACCTAATTTTTTAACATGAAAGTTTTTCAAAAGGATTTAAACAAATATGAAGATAAAGGGAATAAGAAAAAAAAAAATGTGAAGAATAAAAACGTTATCGGAATACATGATGAATCGAAGAAAACTATGGTTCATGATGTAAAAGAAATAGGAGAGCTGGTAAAATTGAGAGTTTTATGATTATTTGTAGCTCTGAATTTCGGACTATTTGTAATTACGGTTACTTTATGTACAAGACCTTTTGCGTTCGGACAATGATATTTTTTACTAAATTTTTACAATCTTCTTTTAAAATTCAATGTCATTTGTACCATGTATTCATCGTATTCATCCAAGATTGTACCAAGATTGTTATCAAGATTGTTATCATCGTATTTCTAAGGCTTAAATACACATTTGGTCCCTATTTTTGTCAAAATTATTCAATCTGGTCCCTATTTTGGTTGTTTGTTCAATTTAGTCCTCGTTTTGGTAAAATCACATTCAATTGAGTCCTTTTGGCAGACAGAGTTAAAATTTTTAACGGCACAGTGACACGATGTAACTGTTTGGCCTACGTGTCAGTTTTTGGTCAGTGACGTTGGCACAGTAAACTTATATGGCCGTTGGAAGTTTAAAATTTAGGGAAATTGATTTGGGGAAGAAATTAGGGTTTGAGAGGTGTGAAGCAAAATTGTGGCCAATCCAGCTGTTTCACTCCATCCGATGTGTGATTCGAAATTGGCGTTTGAGAGGTATGTCTCGTCACCACTCGTCTTCCTCCTCTTGCTGTAACAATTGGGGGCAACAAAGTTACGGTGGATCTCATATTCGTGGTTCCAAGGGTATGGGTTTAATCCCCATTTGCAAATGTGGAGAAGTTGCAGTGCTTCGAGTGGCAAGAACTTTGAAGAATAATGGCAGACAATTTTGGGGTTGTTCTAAGTTCAAGAGTGCTGCTTGCAGTGATAATGTGTGGTGTAACTACTTCAAGTGGTGTGATGAAGAATTTTGTGATGAAAGAGATGGTATTATAGCCCAGCAAAGAATGAAGATTTCTGAACTTGAGATTTCTGTGAGGGCTATGAAGAAAACGAATCAATTTTTGTTACGATTAGTTATTGTTGTTGTTGTAATCTTTGTAGTCATGCTGCCAATAATGTTTAAGATTCAATGTTTGTAGTTGAGGATGATGATTTGTTGGTGTTGATGATGTTTTGTTGGTGTTGAAGTTATGAATGTAAAAAAGCAGTGCTGTAACTTATGAATGTTGTGTTTGTTTGTAATGAAGCAGGGTCTAGTAATGTGCAATTTAACTCCCTATTTTAAGTTCATACTTTAGTTTAAAATGTGCAATTTGGTCCCTATTTTAAGTTTAAAATGTTCAATTTGGTCCTTATTTTAAGTTTAAAATGTTCAATTTGGTCTCTATTTTAAGTTTAAAATGTTTAATTTGGTCCCTGTTTTAAGTTTAAACTGTTGAATAGAGTCCCTGTTTTATAACACAACCTGCCAAATAGAAGTGGAAAATAAACCAACATATAATTGAGTCCATATTGAACATACACAACCTGCCAATTACACAAGTCCAAATTCCAATCACAACTCCAATCTTGGAGACCAATATTCATTCAAGTGCAATCAAAATGTGCTGAAGTCATGGAATTCAAATGTTCAACAAAAGTGTGCTGGACAAAAAAAGTTAAC
>Ga0214543_1013223_pt1 | contig 10498 bp, 3 predicted proteins | sample CNSS2metaG_FD_160094 | JGI IMG/M metagenome (GOLD analysis project Ga0214543, IMG submission 160094) | Root nodule microbial communities from cowpea collected in UCLA plant growth center, Los Angeles, California, USA - CNSS2 | ecosystem: Host-associated > Plants > Roots > Nodule | place: USA...
ATTATAAAATTTTATATAATATATATATATATATATATATATATATATATATATATATATAAAGGACAATGAATTTATAGAATTAAACCTGAGTAATGCTGGTATTCAGTGTCGAAATCTTATGGATTAATAAAAGAAAGACCCAGTGTGGTTTTATTTAAATATGATTTTTTTTTTAATTATATCAATCAAGAGAAGGCGTTTCAATTTTGCATGATTCATATTGAAATTACTTTATGATAATTCTATATGTGTAGATTGTCAATATTTATACTCATTATTCATTATTTATATTCTATATATACAAAATCACAAATGTATTAAACTAGAATTCTATATTTAAAATATGGATGAAATCTTTCAGTGATGGATTTTCTTTAAAGAAAATTTGTGTGCATACATTTAATACATGAAAAGTAAATTAGACAATAACATAAACAACTAAGATAATATAATATGTTCAAGCTAATTAATATTATTGTTATAATTTTTCGTTTATTTTTTTATTCAGATGGTTAATTTGCCAAATATGAATTTCAAACATTTCCATATATTACGAAACTTCAAACATTTTCTTATATTATGTTCCTAATAATTCTTTTATCAGTCGGCCTCGACTCTTAATTGGTTGAGAATAAGAAAAGTTTTTGTCTTTATAGATGGGTCAATATTTCGACCCAACTCAAGTTCGTTCGACAGGATTATAAGACCAACCATCATGTTCTCAAAGTATCATCCACTTTAAAACGTGGGACTCCATTATAGTTTTGTTCTTAAAACGTGTTTTAGAGGGTGGAGAGAGGAAGGAGTGTTTAAAATGCATTTGATTTCGACTCTTAAGTGATGTGGAACTTATTGGATGTACTGAAACAAATCCCTAGTCGAGGACGAGGAGAGTTGTCGTCCCCAAAAATGACGCCAAATGTTCTTGTGTGCACTGACGGACCATAAGAGGGACTAAGGAGGGTCATGGCCCCCCCATTTTTTTTTACATTTATATATTTAATATATAATATTTGATATATTTTTAAAAATTTAATATTTTTAATATATTTTATATATTTGATATTTTAATAAATTATATATATATATATAAGGAAAAATATTTTCCTTCTCCTGTCCATATTTATTTTTTAATTTTATCTTTTAAATATTTTTTGAATAAAAATAGTTATTTTATTAGTATTATCTTTTAAATGATTATTTGTTTAATTTAACTATTTTTTATTTGATTATTATTTTAAATTTAATCATTATAAATAAAAATTAATTATACTAAAATTATAAAAAATATTTATATTTTATTTTATAATTATAATAATAACATAATTATGATTTTATTAGTATCATAATTACTCTTTTGATTGTTGATTTTGTTCAAAAATAATAAGTTGGTCTTCCAGTTTTTCTAGTCTTAGTTTGGTCCGAATTTTTAAAAAAATTATGCATTTTTGTCATTTTTTCGTTAATTTCTTAAATCGGGTCAATGTTTTTTCATAAAAAAATGAAGTTGTGAATAAAGATGGTTTATTTTGTTGGTGTAATTGACATAATCCTCATGTTAATTTTGATGAAAAAGTTTTGCTCCGCTTCAAAAATTTTAACGAAAAAATCAAATTACATTAATTTTTAAAAAATCGAGACCAAATTGAGACTAACAATGGATAAAAAAAGTAATCCAACCAAAATTTCGATACCCCAAAATATTGGTCAAAGATCTGCCACTACTTGTGTGGAATCGATTTGCCTTGCAAGGTATGGTCCTGCCCTTGTGCTACAATTGAATAGTGCTCGACTTTGTAGGAACGTCTTCACCTGATCCAGAGAGAGATGGAACGGGTAGATGCAAGTACTCAAACTCAAGTTAGTGATCAAGAAGTATATGAGTTCTTTTGTTATAACAGAGAGTTCCGGTACATCCGATAAGTCTCACATGACTTAGTAACTTAGGAGTCGAGGTCAACGTAATTTAAATATTCATTCTCCCCTCCTTTCTCCAAAATGTCTTCAAGGACAAAATCATAACAGAGTTTCATGCTCCAAAGGGAACAATACATTAACATTCATTGTTCCCGATGATAATACTGAACCGATTTGGGTCGGATCGGAACCATAAAAAATTATTTAATGTAGTTTTTTTATTTTTTATTTTTACTTAATTGGTCTTCATATTTGTTGAAAGAATCGTTTTCTTTGAATTAATACTAAAACTTAGTAGTATTGGGTTGATGATAGTTATATAGCTCAACAATGTTACATGTCTCTTATATTATCATTCTCGTGTAAATAAGAAAAAAAAATAATTGGGATCATATTGAGTAACCCAGTCGCTTTAGCTAACATCTCTTCCTATAAATAATATCACGTCAACTTAACATAATATACGATACTAACTTTTTAACAAATATAAACTTTACAATGAATAAAAAATTATGAAATTGAATTAAATATTTTAACAAATAGAAAATAAAAAGCACATTAAACGTTTAACTATTATATTGACCAAAATTTCCCTAACAAGGTATAATTTAGTTTCCGGCTGTTTTCGTTTCGTTAACTAAGTTTTGATTAAAGTCAGCGCAAAATCAGATTCTAACTAAGTTTTTTTTTTTTTCAAATTAGAAAATAAAGAAAAAATTAAATTAAAAAATAATAATAAATTGAAGACAAAGATAGTATTTTACAAATATATTAAATATTTTAAAAATTTATATAATTTTAATTAACTAAAAATATATAAGGGAACCTTTAATAATGTGTTAAATTAATTTACAATTTTTAATAAGTTAACTTGGTTGATTAAATAATATTAGAATAATATAAACATGGCAAATATAATAATATATTAAATTAACTCAATAATTTTATTAAAATTATTTTGAATAAAAATAGTGGAAGTATTAATTAAAATTATTAATATTTAACAATCTCATTAAAATTTTGAAGGATTTTAATAAATTTATAATTAAATATATTTATTAAGTTAATCATATATTAAATTAACTTAATATTTTCATTAAAGTTATGTTGATATGATTGTTAATAAATAACATCTTTCACTTTCCTATTATTTGAGTACAAATTATATATATATATATATATATATATATATATATATATATAATGAAACATTATGATTTAAAAAAAATTAAGTTATTCATTTGTAAAGAAAATTATTTAATAAAAATACTAAAAATTTAAATGTATGATTTAAGTTAATAGTATAAATATGTCTTTGAACTCTTTAATATATTATGTCACATCTCATTGAGCAGTCTAAACCATCACAATTCAATCTAAACTCGAGTATCAACCTCCTTTTAAACTTAGCAGAGATCACAATTCAATCTAAAAACAACAATAACATGATCAGAATCATTGGTTAATAGAGAATCATAAAAACAACCCATGAGTCATGCGAGAGAAAAATTCTCAAATGTACAAGGATTCAATTAGACAAGAGTTAAGAGTAGAAAATCAACTTACTCTATTGGAGAAATTGATCGGGCAGAAGTTGAGAACGCATCTCAGAGATCTCCTAATGGTCTCTAATTGCCAGATAGATGAATACAGAAGTCATAATTTTAGAAAGAAGGCAGAGAAAATTTAAGAAATCATTTCTAGAGAGATAGAGTATTTATAACTAATAAAACTCATTTTTAGATTTTTATTTATATTTAAGTATTTTAATAATAAAATAATAAAATTCTATTATTTTAAACATTTACCAATTCTAAACTATTATTTTCGGTTCTCACATATTAGTAGTTATTTTTAGTAAATAATAAAATACAATTTTGAAATTAGTATTAAAAACATAGATGTCATTAAATAAGATGGTATGGGAAAATTAAATTAAAATCCAAAGAATAACAATTAATAACAACAGTATGGTGTTGACATATAAAACACGTAATTTATTTTCTACAAACCTTTTAAATGTAATCGATAGCATAGCGTAATAATTATTAATAAAGGTAATTGAAATTTCATATTAATGAAGCGTGATAAGTGAACATCACTTAACACTAGATAAGAGGATATGTCATCTTATCTTATTACATGGAAATAAATAACTATTTAATTTAATGTTTATATTTACTCGTTTATTACTTTGATATAATAAATTTACTCAATTATAAATTTATTTAAAGCCCACACCCTAAAATATTAACAATTCTAATTAATGTATTGATTTTTTTAATTCAAAATAATTTTCATAAAAGCATTAAGTTAATTTAATATAGTATTAACTTGTCCATATATATATATATATATATATATATATATATATATATATATATATATATATATATATGACATTGCAATTGAAATTTGATTTGGTTAGTATATAAATATTCATTCAAGTTTCCTATATTTAAGTTCATATAACATCAACATATGTAACAATCCGAAAAGTAGAGAAATTTTATACGTGTTCATACACTATCGGTATTGAGTAAACCTGGTCAGACATATGTAAAACATATACATAAATATAAATATAAGTATAAGGTGCAGTTACAATTTGTGGTCTTAAAGTTTGTCAAAAGAGAAATAATTTCTAACTAGTTTACATCCAATTAAGATATTGGTACTACACAATACAAAAACATACACATTAACTTCTATTTTATCCGACCCTCGTATGGTCTATCATCTCTCTCACATGTAGGTTAATCATCTGTTCACGTCATTATAACGATCAATTCAAAAGAGAAACAAAACAAAAGCATCAAAAGAAGATGGGTAAGCTAATGAAAAATTTAAACATGTATATTTCAAAGTTTTGAATAATATACTATCCAATAACATAATGCTAAAAGTGAATATTTACCTATACAAGTAGCACAAAATAATACTCGTGATCTAATTATAATAGACTCAATCCAGTTTTATATATTGAATTAGACACTAGAAGTTTTGCACCAACCATAAGATTATTAAACAATCTCTATGGTCGACCATACCAAACTGCATGGTCTCAATCCCATCATATGATAAGGTGAATTTTAAGGGTGGTTCCATGGTTTAGGAGGCCTAAAACAAACTTAAAAGTAAAATATTTTTTAAAGCCATTTTTTCTGGAGGCCTGAAGCAACTAACACTAAAATATATTTTTGAGGTATTTTTCTTTTGGAGACCTAAATCAATTAGTACTAAATTTTTTAAGCATTTTTTTCTTAGAGGCCTAAGGCAAGGATTTTACTTGCTTGAGCCTTGAGTTGACCCTGCCAAATTCGCTTATGACCTAGCTAGAAAAGGAGTCTCTTTCCCCACACCTCATCGCATGAACTTTTTTCAACTGTCACAACATAAACTTCATCCTGTATATAAGTCACTAAGTCTAGTAGAGTTTTAGGATGACTTCATAATGTACATCCCTAAACAATGCATAACACTAAACTAACAAATATTGCACTTCCCTTTAGAAGAATAACTTTATGCCAACACATAAAATTGACAAATTCAATATTTTCATTCCAATCATCCACTTTCATATTCTCAAAACATAACCACCCCCACAAAAAGAATAACAATCTCCTAACAAATTCTTCATAATTCATTCCACAATTTAAAAGTTGAAATTAACAAACATACTTTGCAAGCTTAATCACTCGAATAGCGAGTCACCCTTAGAATGATACTTGCTTGACAACTAATTGGCTTGCCTAGTGAGTTGAGTAGTAGGAGAAAATGTAAATAAATTTGTCTAGTGAGAGTAGACTGACCTAACGACCAACCCTCCTTTGACTTTCTACCAAACTCTAATTTGGTTTTCGCTCAACGAGAGTTTGGTTGCATAACGAGCAAGTCTCCCCTAACTCTTCGATAAACTCAAATTTAGCACTCACCTAGTGGGAAACAAGCTTGCATGAGTCTGCATAACACAGACGCACAAATATGCCTTTCAAACAATACCCTTAACTCTAGGAAGTATCTTCATGCTTCATTCAAGCAAAAAACAACTAAATTTCATTATAAATAAATAATTATCAACCGTAGATACCAATTCACAAATTAAATCCAAATTTCATATATCAATACATCTTATTAACATGAAAATCACATATTTCTAATTCAACCAATTTCACACGTCAAGCCAAATTAGTTTAGTGAATTTACCACTTTACAAGCTAAAGCATGATGCACCAACAATCAATTTCAATCCAAAAGTGCAAGAATTAAAATTAGTTTCTCTTACATTAGTTAAAATGTCATTTTTTTCTCATTTGTTCCTTAGAGTTATATTCCTCTGGACATATAAAATTCTGAATAGAAATCTAAACATATCACCATGATCATATAACAATATAGATCCACTTTGAGCATATATGAGTCACATGCATAGTATCATTATCTACATGCAACTCAAAAAGCAACACAACCTAAAAAACGGATAAAAAGTGAACTTACTTTGTTATTCATTTTTTATCGGGTGTGTGTAAAATTTTTTACTAGAAACACTCATCGATACTTGATCTTTAAAATAATAGAAATTAAAATAAAAAATATAAAAAGTGGATAACAAAAAAGTTTAGAAAGAAGTGTTAAAGATGATAATTTTTATAAAATAGACTTCAATTAATTAAAAAATTATTTATAATTTAAATATTTTATTATTAAAATATTATAATATATATTTTAGAAACCATCATTATTCTACAGCATAATCATGTACTTTTAAAAATGCCATAAAATATGTAAATAATCTTTGTTTTTTTTAAAAGAAAAAAGAAAAAAATATTATGGTATTCCATATCGATTGAAGTTATTATAGTTTATTATTTAAAAATTATGTGTTATGTGAAATATGAGTGTTATCCAGTCCAATACAAGGTTTTCAGGTATAATATTATACTGTTAGATTAGATCCTGTATTATAGTTTCATTTATATGTCTTTTATTTTTATTTTTTTAATTTTATAATTTTGATGTCATATTTTGAATGACACTAAATTAGGTCTCAATTTTTGTATTAAGTCCTTTGTTAAATAGCCTCGTCAAATTTTGTATGATGTGGTTTATCAGTTGCCTGGTACAGTTAGTGAATTAGCTATAGCAACAACTGTTCTAACAAAAGAATTATTTAAATTGATTAATTATATATTTATGTTGTTCATGTGCTAGTTAAAAGTAATAAAGTTAGTTTTAAAACAAAATTAATATATTTATTAAATATTAAATACTAGTTTAAGAAATAAATTTCAATATAGGTTAGTATTAAATTTACCAAACACTTATTTAAGGTTCTAATATATCATTTTCTAAATATAATTAATTTTAAAATGCCGAGACAAAAACATATCAAGGTGTAATCATACAAGAGATCAGTGGCTTGATGACTTTTAGTCGTAAGAATCTTTTAATATTAATAATCCATAAAAAAACATATAATAGTTTTAAAATATGTAAATGCGCCGAGAGCAAGGGCAATAACAAGACTCTAGACATTTTAGACTTTTATGATATTATGTTTTTTATAAAATTATATAATTTCTATGAAGTTGACTATATGTTGTCACTGTTAAAGAAAAGTTGAGTACACCAATGAATAAAAAACACATCAAAGAGGGTGGTTGGTTGTGTGTTTGATAAAAAGTTTCTAGAGGTTTTTTCAATATATATATATATATATATATATATATATATATATTTGTGAAAAAATATCCAAATAAAAATTTGCAAAGATAAAAATTAAGTATATGTGCTACTTTTTGGTGTAATTAATCGTCTTTAAGATTTTGTGTGTTTGGATTAGATTAAGAATGTAAAAAAAATGAAATGGATGAAATTTTGGATTGTTTAAATTATAAGAAGGTACGTTTTAAGTAAATAAAAAAATTATAATAAATTTGATTGATGTAATAGAAGAAAAATAAACTAAAAAAATAATATAATGTATTATAAAATTATTTTTAATTTAATTTTAATAAAGATGGGTATGGATTAGAATTTAAAAGTATCAATTATAATGTAACAAATTTATAATTTTGAAAATAATGTATAAATTTATTTTTGTTAATAACATTTTATAAAATTACATGAACTTTGAAAAAGATAATTAAACTGAAATGTTTAACTTATTTAACTTTATAAGTTTAATTTATTTTGTTAATATTATTTAAAAATAAAATAAAATTAAAATCAATAATATTAAATTAATATTCAACTAATTAATTTCAATTTTGAACAAAGAATTGGTTTAAACATAGAAGGGAACAAAATATAATATATATATATATATATATATATATATATATATATATTAATATTTTCTATAAAAAAATACTTTATTAGTAATATTTTTATTGTATTTAAGTTTTATTTTTATATTTTTAATTAAAAATAAATATTAATTACTTGAAAATATTTTTTAAATGTGAAGGTGGTGCATAGTTGAAATATAATGAATATTCACTTTTTTCATCATTGTAATTATATTAAATTTTCCTAATTCTTCTTCCCATTTAAAGATGTTGACACTGAAATGATAACTTTAAATGTTTTATTACATCAGTTTAAAAATAATAAAAAAATCTTAACATCAACTTGCTTTTATCCCATAATTGAAAAAAGATATCAAAATTAAATATACAAATGAAATTGAATATACTAAACAACATGCGGGAGAAAAATTGTAAATCGTAAACTGTAAACGTCTGACTTTTTTATTCTTTTACCTCATTGTGAAGTGTCAAAATCACTCTCTTTTCTGTTCCTCCAATCCCACTTAGATTAATTGATGTAAACAAAAGAAAATTCAGCGCTTTTTTTTCCAAGAGATGACAAATTGACATAATTGTATAATTTTTATATAAGTTTAAAATGGTTCGCGTAAATATTAGTTATTCACTAAACTTCTATGTACTTCTATCTTATAAATACATGTTTATATGAAAAAAAAAAGTTATAAAATGAGAATACAAAGATAAAAAAAAAACAATATGATCACATTTGCACTAAAAAAAAACCTTAGAATCTTGGTGGTAGCTTCTAGTCAATATTCACATGACATGAAATTCTAAAATTCTTAAGTTCCACACATATCTTTGAGAGGTTGAGTATATTATATATTTCTCATGATGATGCTTTTTGTGACTTTATAGATATGATAGGTTTTAAATGCATGAATGTTGCTTCAAGTTTTACAAGTTAAGTGATAAGTGAGAAAGGTTAAGTCAATAATAAATGAGGCATGTCCTTTTTCAATGACACTTGCTCATTTTTTGTGATAATTTCTTCTTTTACTTTTATATCACTTGTTTGGTAAACTAGCTACTTGACAATATGTGGTAATATTTATATAAACATAAATTTATAACACCGATAGATGATTAAATATTATATTTTTATAAGTTTCAATTAATTTTACTTTATTTGATAGTATTCTTGGTACAATATTCTGATTTTAATAATGTTTGGTATATATGGTTCAGCATATATATTTTTACTTGCAAGTTAAAATATGTTTTTAGTAATTAAATTTTGGTCTAAAATTAAAATTTATTTTTATTTAAAATATTGATACATTTTAGTTCTTAAATTTTAAAAATATAAATTTTTAATGTAATTATGTTAAATTTTTTGACGTGTAAAATCTGTTTTTCAACATATATTAAAATGAAAATGTATCAAACAATATAAACAATTCAAATGCTAACACAAAACATGTTTAACACGTCAAAAAATTTAATATAATTGGATTAAAAAGACTATATCCAATCATTTTTAGAGTCTAAGGACAAAAACATATCAAAGTTTCAGACATAAATAAATTTTAATTTTGCGTTAAAATTCAAGAACTAAAAACATCTTAATCCTTTATTTTATTTCAGAAGTCCACTTTCAAATAATATTATGATATTAAGAAAATTTGATGCAGTTAATTGGATTATATATATATATATATATATATATATATATATATATATATATATTAAGTCAATTCTTTTTATAAATGAAAATGAAGTAATTTCCATTTAAAAAATTGTTTCATTTAATTTAAGGTATACAAATCTGTTAATTTTAGTACAAAGTTTGAAACCTGTATGCTTCTAATCAAACATGTGAAATTAGTTTGGTCCGGATTTGATAAAGTTAAGTTTTTCTCTAAATCAACTATGTTCAATTATAGTTGGATATTATACAAAAAGATGAAAATCAATTTAAAAAAAATGGTTTTTGTCTTTTTCCAAAAACATTTATACCTATAAGAGTTAAAACTTTATACACGAGAAGAAAAAATGATAATCTGCATGGAAAAAGTCTAACTTTAACATTTAACAAATTTGGTATAAGGTTCAACTGGAATCTAACATTCTTTTCTAACATTAGCGCAAGATTGACTTTAAATCCCAACCACAATCTATACTCTAAACCCATGAGAACCACAAAAACACTTAGTTTTATATATATATATATATATATATATATATATATATATATATATATATATATATATATATATATATATATATATATATATATTAAATAT
>Ga0214543_1013225_pt1 | contig 10495 bp, 6 predicted proteins | sample CNSS2metaG_FD_160094 | JGI IMG/M metagenome (GOLD analysis project Ga0214543, IMG submission 160094) | Root nodule microbial communities from cowpea collected in UCLA plant growth center, Los Angeles, California, USA - CNSS2 | ecosystem: Host-associated > Plants > Roots > Nodule | place: USA...
TACCCTGGGAACGGTCGGGTGAATACTCCATGTGTCCAAACTCTGCAGAGTTTGGGAACCGTCACAGGTGCAAGCCACCCAGAGATCCAATGTCGCTTACATAATCCGGATATCGAGTCTAGAGTTATGTATATGTGTTGTGGTGGTCTATATGATTCTGGTGATAATGAGAAAGATTGCATGGTCTCTGTTTATAAATGAACTGCATGATTCCTTAATCAGATTAGCTTACCCTTGCTTGTTGTGTGTCTGTCTCGTGTTGTATGTTTTCCTTTTGCAATGATCACCTATTCGGTGGGAGCAGATGTGGTTGCAGTTGTCAAAGGCACTTCTGGAGGATGAAAAGTCATCGTGTTAGTGTTGAAGAGGAGGTTTAGCAGTGGTCAGTAGTACAGAGTGTATTAGTTTAGTTAAAGTGTATAAGTGATATATTTTTATAGTCATACCTTTTGTAAGACTGTATTAATATATTGGGTACACTGGATTATCTGTTTTGGAACTATGATGAAACTCCCTTTTTTTTTATTAGTTTTAAGCTGCTGAAATTGGGATGTTACATTTATACCCAAATAAAAGTTTATTCATATTTAATGGAATAAAAATTTTGTCTCATTTTTATTTCTATTGGATAGTGGATATACCTTACATATCTTTATTTTTTTAATACCTTATTTTATAATTAAATAAATACAAATAATTTTGTTACATAAATACGAATCAACAGCTGTGATAATAACATTTCAAGAGGGTATAATTTTAAGGATATTAAACAAACATTCACTTATGTACTAAAAGCCTCGAAAATAAATAATTTTAATTTTAATACAAATGTAACAAATACAGAAATACATGGATTAACAATTACTTGATAGTTATTTTTTACCTCACTTGTCTCCACTCTAAACATGATGTAGTAGTTAAGCTAACCTTTTTTCTAATCACTTCCTCAAAAAACTTGATTAATTTGTAGAAACTCCAATATATAATTCTTTAGTTTATTTATTTTTAGTTTTTAAGAAATTTAGTTTTATAAGAAAAGACTTGTGGATAAACTCTTAGAAACTGATTATTTCTCCATTGGTACCTCCACCTTTTTCATTATGGCCTTGGGGGCCATCGTACGTGCTTTCTCCATGCATCACATCACAAACAAAAAGGCTATTGAAGACTCATCATAAGTGTGATAAGTGGTATACTATGGTAAAAAAACGATAGATAAAGAGAAATTATGAAATGTTAGAGAGTGATTGATTTGTCATTATCTCTGATAAATGACTGGTTCGACAAATCAAAGTAGCTGTGTAGGTAGGCAATGAAATGAAGGACAAAAGTTTAAGAAGTAGCACACTATTTCAAAAGTTATTTTGGCACTATTTTTCAATGAAAACTTAACAAGTGTAAGTTTTATGATATATACGTTGATTAGAATTAAGAAATTGTTGTGTGAAAGCATATAAATCATTGTCTATAGTCAACACTGATCTATTGCAGTAGCTAGCTGTGTATGAAAAACTCATACCAATTACGAGTCAAAAGACTTCAATGCATTAATTTTGGTTCGTACGAAGCACATACACTGCAACATTTAGCTGGCAAAAAGCATGCCTAACCAATCTCATTCTGTGAAAGATAGAAAAGGAAATGTGTTAAAAGTTTTCATCACGTTAAAAAAACCGTGAAAATATACTTTTTGAACCTTAACAGTACTGGTACATGCATGTAGTATATTGCAACGTGCATGGTGGAAATCGCAGTGCGAGACAAACGTTGGAGTAAAACACCCAAAAGGTGGAGAAAAGGGACACAACATGCATGTATGTAACTGTTAGGTTTTAAGGAGAGAGTTTAATCGGGGATAACAAATATTAATAGCTGAGTCCAACCATATAAAGCATTGATACCACTCTCAACTCAAAACCTTAAGAGGTAATGGGTTTATGGGTCTTCATTTTTATATAGTGTTTTATTTTTTTATTTCTACCCAATGTGAAACTTAGACTCACACTTGGATTTCTAACGGTAACCTTTTCATGACAGAATTTACGTATACTTCTGTGTATACTTCTCTGTGTGTTTTACAGAGAAATACGTGAAATTAAATATGAAGTGTATGTGTTATAAATTATATCAGTAATTGAGCGTGTGAGGTGATATAGAAGCTATAAACCACATATGTAGTATAGGGTAATGAGAATTAAATATAAGTGAACAAAGTGGTTGCTGAGTGTGGTCACGCGTGGTCGTTTGGTCCGCTTCACAACATAAATCGGTATACCTCTATTATCTACGTATGCACATTATTAAGTTTCACAACTTTCTATATAAAGACTTAAAACAATACACTGAATTCGTAACATATACATAAAAAATACAAATTAGGTTATGACATTGGATGCACCGCACATAACTATTGATGGATGTGTGTTGCTGAAAAAAGAGTCTTAATTTATTATATAGGCAAACTATAGTTGGGACAATATGAACATGAAGAAAATATTTGTGTAGAATTCCAACTTCAGATAAGAAATATATGCAAAATCTCATAAAGTATTGAGAAAGATAATCTTATTATTTTACTGTCATCAAGAACCAAATTTGCTATAAATAAAAGAATAGCCCAAAGTCATGACATTTAAATGTTCTCATTAGAAGCTATATAAATTTTAAATCGAAATAGATTTCATATCAAAGTAGTAAAATTTAGAAGTAACTTAACCTCGTTAAACTCGTAAGTAAAATGAGATTTATTTCTATATATATAATGTAAATTGGTTTTACAGAAATGAGATTTCCCGACAACTTTTTAAGTGTGATTTATTTGAAATAATTGATTTGTTTTAATATCGTTTTCTTATTATATTGATTGGTCTCAAGTAGACCAAGTTATCCTATATGAAGGGCTCCATTTGGACGTATAAAAAATACATTTTCTAGTTTTGATTTACATCATAACCTTTATTCTTAAGAATTAATGATTTACAGACAAATGACATGATATTTGAATGTTGTGAGTTAATCTGTCCATATTTAATTGATTTGTCAAAGAGCTATAACAATTTGGGTCACATAGGTTAACTATAGTATTCTGTTCATGTCTGAAATATTTTATGCATTAACTTGATAGAATTATAATATTTTAATTTATAGAAGTTTTCAATTTAAATATAAAATGGGTGAACAAATTATATCTGTAAAATTGTTTAATATATAGTTTTTTAAAAAGTTGGAATTTTTAGATATAGAGTAAAATATATTTCATTCGTGATTTTAATAAAGTAAATACGTTTTTATACAATTTTTTTTTTCATAAACTAGTAAACTTTAAGTACATTTTAAAATTCAAAACAAGTAGAAACTTTACTGAGATAAATTTATTGACAAACAAATTGACGAGTTATGAAAGAAACAAATAAATTAAACAATTGATTAGTATTGAAATGAATATCATGCTCTTCAATTTATTTCGACAAGTAAACTTTTTATTTTTATTTATATATATATATATATATATATATATATATATTATTTTTGTATTGACATATACATTTATCTCAATAAATATATTATGAGATATCCAATAGAAAAATAATTTGTATTATTCTATTTAAGGACAAAACTAAAAATGCTTTAATAACACACAACTATCTAAATTTCTATAGAACCAAAAACTTACAAGTTTGTGATAATTGATCTTAAACCAAATTTTCATTTACTCTTCATTTTTATAATATTTTTTTTATATTACTTAGATATGGAACTTTGGTGAAAACAAAATTTTTTCTTTAATTGACTCACGAAAATCAACAAAACATCGTGATCATTTACTCACAAAATTACTAACACAATATTTTAACTCTCCAACCTTTACTAAGAAAAAAAAAAGAAAGAAAACTTCTACTGGTATAATATTAGCTGGGAAACAATAATATTTTCATAAAAATTTATATATTAATTGTAGTTGTACATCTGCAGTACTATAGTACTAACATAATTTTCATTACAGATTATAGTGACAGAAACAACTTTAACACTTATTTTGTTTTGTACTAAACAGATGAACGTGTTTGTAACTGGTCAAAGGGTGGACAGTAACAAATCACGTTCAACAATGGTTATACCTTATAAATATAGACAGTGATTAAATGCACCATTACTTCCGTAGTCAAATTTGTCAATACTGAAACTTCAACAAAGAATTTACACAGTGAGATTAGCAGAAACACCAAGTTATCATGTGTATCACACAAACAAATTGAAGTAGGTATTTCTATACACTGTGTTCTAGCTTGTTTTGGTATTATGAATGAATTAAATTTCATTTTTTTATGCCTTTTAAGGGCAGAAAATGAGTTCGAATTCTCAAATATAGTTCGTAAGATGTAGGTGTGAGATTTCAAAAGTGTGTGCACATAAAATGTTTGGAAAATTGAAAAGTGTTGGAAGTCTCTGCGCACATGAAGAGGATTCATAATTCGGCATATATCAATCATATATCACGTCACATAAAGCATTTAAGATCGATTTCATGTATACTAAGATAAACATTTGATTTTTCAAATTTGAATTCCTGGTGGAACGTGACATTGTTCTAAAAATTTGTCATATGATTTGGGTTGATTCCATTGATGACATGAGGTTTTTGGCTGCTAGTACATATCAAAAAAGCAGTCCATATATAGGTCTGGATCAACAGACACACAAGATTAATAGTGCCCTTAGAATCAAGTCTCCAAAGTATTATTTTGTGCTGTGCATTTTTCATTGACTTGTTTTTGTATTAGTCTGTTGACTATAGCTGTCAACTGTGCTTTTTTCTCTCTATCATGTCCGCAGTTTAATACTTCTTCCACCCTCTGAAACGCATTAGAAAATAATACATAATATAAGGAATAAACACATAACATGACATCTCATGTATTTTAAGAATGATTAGAAGAAACTTTACAAATTAATTATCTAAGACTAAAAGTATCTAGTTGAATTCTTTTAGTAGTATTCACAACGTTAATAATAGTGTTAGTGGTATAAAGGTGAGTAAGAGATGTTTAATGTGTTAGTGAAGATACAAAAGATTAAGGTGTAGAGTCAAGATAAAGATGTTCAAAGAACGAAGTTGAGATACAAATTTTGAAGTGGAGTCATAAATGTTTAAGGTATGTAGTTGAGTTAGAGATTCTCAAGGAATGAGTCAAATTAAAGGTATTCAAAGTATGAGGTCAAAGTAGAGATATTCAATATATGGAATGGAGTTAGATATGCTCAAGGGATTAAGTTGGGCTAAAAAAGTTCTAGAAGTAAACTAGATATAATAAGCTCGACTTTGAACTCCTACTTAAAAGTAGAAAGTATTTGAACAAAATATTAATATACTATAACTTTTGTGTTAAATTGTTTGTGTTGAATTTTAGACTTTAAAGATATAAACTCTTTAAAATTATATTTAAATACTAATAAATTTTAAAAAAGTAAAGACTCTCTGATACTCAAATCAATAAAAAATCTAAAAGTGATACAAATATTGTTAGAATAATGAACCAAACATTCACTATAAAAAAACCTTGATTAGAAACAAATTTTAGAAACTAAAAATAGTTAGTCACTATAGTCACCAATTTTAGATACTAATTTATGAAACTAAAAATTATTGATTACTAAAATTGTCACTATTATAAATAAAAAATTATAATTAGTCACTAAATTTGTCACTAATTAATTAGAGACCAATTTATAAACTAATTTATTTGGTAGCCAAAATCTTGGAGTTGTTAATTTTTAGTGACCAATTTTCTTTGGTAGCCAAAACCTTAGTGTAATTAATTTTAAAGACTAATTTAGTGACCAATTATAATTGTTTATTCACAATAGTGACTATTTTAGTAACCAATAATTTTTAGTTGGATGAATTGATATCTAAATTAATTATTATAATTACTAATAATTTTTATTTGTTATATTAATTTAAAACAAGTTCAAAAAGGATTAATCCACCTCAATTCTTTCTTACCCGTTAATAAATTAGCTATTTTATATTTTTTTACTATCAAGTAAATATCATTTATAAGAAATTATATGGAATAAAATTCTAGTTTAATTAAATATCTAATTTTCAAAGTTGTGCATGATGGTGTGGCTTAGAATAATAAAAATTTAACATTTGGATGGTAAGAAATGAGTTATGGAACTCTTTTCTTTTACAAGCAAATATCCTTTATCGTTAGAATATGATAGGAACCACTTCAATTAGAAACGTGTTTGCAAGTTGTTCTAAGTGTTGTTTTTTTTTTCTTGAGTTGCACAATTTTTTAAATTTCACATATAACTTTGTGATAGATAGAAGTGTTCACGGTGTGATTTAGTTTGATTTTGAAAAAAAAAAACATCTAAATCAAATATAAAAATATATGTGATTCAGTTTTTTTAAAAAATCAATCAAATCAAACCAATCTGTGTAGTTTAGTTCGGATTAATTTTTACTATTTTAATTTATAGTTCTAATTGTTTTTTTCTTTTATTAAATAATTCTATTTTCATATTTTAAATCAAATGTAATAATAAAATATGTTACTTAAAATCTAATAAATACATTAAATAATAAATTAATAAAATTGTAAGATTAAATATTTACTATTATTAAACCTAAAAGAATATATTTTTGTAGTCTATTATCAATAAATACGAAGCAATAATCTAATACCAACTTAAAAATCATAAAAATATAGGTTAAGTGATAGTGTAAAATTGAAGATGTTACCCTAAAAAACAATTGACAACGTGGTGAAGAAAAATCAAGAAATTCACACTCAAAATTTAACTTGAAAAGTATAACTAATAATAATAAATATATTAAAAATCTATTCCAATTAAAATTATTTTGAGTTGATTTTAAAAATTCAAACTATAAATGGAATCAAATTACCCTTTTATTAAAAGAATTTTGAAGCAATATCCAAACATTTTCAATTAGTTTTTAATTTTTATTGATTGTTATATTTTTTTTCTTTGTCTTTTTGCTCATATTGTGTTTGGATTGAATTTTGTATACTTGTGGCACGAGCTTAGTACATTAGAATATATAACATTATAACATTAGTTTTTTTTAATTATTTAAAATTAATAATATCAAGAATCAGTGTAACATACTGTTATATAACTGTCAAAGACCGTAAAGATAATGATTCAATTTTTTTTACGAAGATAGCTAAAATATTTTTAAACAATAAATTTACTCTTAATTTTTACTTGACATTTTAGAGATGGTTCCTTAAATAAGTTTTTTTGCCATATGACAAAAAAATAACATTCTTTGAATAACATAAACTAAAATACATTTAACTTTTGACTAAAGCTCTAATCCTTAAAAAATTTAATTTAAAACACATTAAAGTATAAAGATATTTAATATTGTTTTATAATTATTAATTCTTATATAACTAAAAAAGCTATTTTAAATAATCATTAAGTAGTTAACAATATAAAAAGTATTCTTTAAATAATTTTCAAACTTCATATCCATATGTCACTTTTATAACCTTTGCTTCACGCGGACGAAGCTTGTGTGTCCCTTTTAAGACCTTAGGTGTCTTGTGTATCTTTCATTCACTTATTAAAAAAAATATAAAATAATTGTGTATCAGGAAATGTTAAAAATATTTCAAATAAAATTTAAAATTATTATTACACAACATATCAAAATTAAATAAAAACCTTTCTATTAATTAGTAATATGTTAGGGTTAAACTTTTATTATATTATTATAAATCATATATATGGCAGTATATATAATTAATGCTATGTTTTCAAGCTGGGTATAGAAAGGTAAATATTCCACTTTTTAAAACAATTGTTCTTTTTTTTTTCACGTTTATGTTCAATTTATCTAATTAAATATGCCTAACCATATGTTTTCACAAATTTCTCTGCAAATTCTTTTGAAAAAAGAAAAATAAAATAAAATAACCTATGGACAAGTATTAAGTCAATGAAAAATACTTGTTTGTATAAAAAGACACGGGCATTTCAATCAATTTAATTTTTTTTAAATAATATATATATATATATATATATATATATATATATATATATTATTTCATTTGTTGAGATGTTATATACATGAGTGGGACTTTCAATATTTGTTTTTATTATTAATTTCTTCGATGAATCGCTTTTAATCACGACCCTACACATTCCTGTTTGTTTACACGAGTTTTTTCCATAACAATCCAAACACATCTCAACCATACATACTTCATTGGAAAGTCTAAAATGTTGGTTCCTTTCTCAAACACTTTTCATGTGATTCTATACTTAACCGTGTCACTAATCGTTAATTTCTGTTTAGAAAACACAATTAATGTGCTCAGAAAACATTTAAAGAAAAAGAAAGAAATATTAATGATGGGAATAATTCAAGGCAAATTAATGATTGGAATAATTGAAGAATTTTTTGTTGTGTTCAATTAACTTAATTATTTATAATTCTGATAATAAATTAAACAATTATTATATCTGGTACATGAAAGGTAGGTTATTAATTAATTATATAAGAGTTGGGAGACAAATTTAAGTTTTGTAATGTGATGAAAGTCTTTATATATAAAAGATTGAAAGCTAAGCAAACATCTGGGAAGTACCTCATTTGCTATAGGCACTCCTTTATTTCGTAGTACTGTTCTAGTAGCTGAATTTTCCTGTAAATAAACCCCCTAATTTTTTGGGCAAGGACACTTTACAAGGAAAAAGTACTGCACAATCTATTTATGTGTGTGTGTTTTCAATATAAATATATATATATATATATATATATATATATTTTTTTTTTTTTTTTTTGCCAAAGAATTTTCTGTGCACTTTATTGCTAAAAATTAGTGTAACTATACTGTCTCTAATATGGTATTAGTAAGTCAAACAAAAGTCATGCATCAACTACTAAAAAAACTATTTAATCTTTTGACAAATTTGAGACTTTATATATATAATAGTTAAAGAAAATGAGAGCAACGGTTTCTCTATTAAAAAGTCCTCATCTTGTAAAAAAACATTAAAATTATTTATTATCTATTTTAAAATAAAGATTAAATTAATGATATATCTCTATCAATAATACTCAATGGGTAAACATTTGTTTTATGTAGTGACTCTTATTGACTCTCATTAGTTATATATTAGAAACTTTCAAATATAGGTAAATATGAAGAGGTACGAGGAAAATGTGGAGACCGAGTAAAATATACAAAAATGGAATAATAAATGATTTAAAGTAAAATAAAAATGAAACACGACTTTTGCATATGGAGAAGATTGTAATTTTATTATCGTAAAAATGAAAAATGAATGAATAGTAATTACTATTGTGGTTCATTTATTGTTGACAATCACGTTAGAGAAAAAGTTTGAGTTGATGACAGTATTATAAAAAAATGAAAATAAAAATTAGATTTGGTCGATAAGATTAGACCGGTCAAATGTACCGTCTCTGCATGAGAATGAGTTACTGCATAAAAAGATTTGAGCATTTTATGTGGCAAAGATCTTTTATATATAGGCCTGGCTTCTGGGTTTTGCACAGACCAACTTTTGCTGAGTCCAAACTTCTGAGACACCTGCATTCTGCAAACCTTTGAGTATCACACTTGCTTTTCTTCTTCCATCACTTTCCTCACCACAACTCATCTTTGATTTTCCAACCATCAAATGGCAGCTTTTTCATCCCAATACTACCATCCCTTTCTACTTCACTCAATCTCTTCTCTGGGGGACCAACACCAACAACAACCCCTTATAAACACCCCTTCTCCTTCTTTTCACAACCAAACATCTCTCAATACTCTCACTAATCAAGACTCTACCAGTGACATCAAAAACCATAGTCCTCAGACATCCATGGTTGTGGACAAGCTTGAAAACGGTGAACAGGTCACTCAGAAGGTCACCTCTCTGCACAAGAAGAGAAGACCAAAAAATGGACCTTCCTCGGTAAACTTTTTAGACCATTTTTCGTGTTTTACTTTTCTTCAAACACATGTTAGTAATTGCTTAATTGTTACAGGACTCAGCAGAAGGAGCAAACAAGAAACAAAAGAACAGCAATGGCGGTGATCAAGGAGAAAACAAGGAAAAAGAAGTGAAGAAGGATCAGAAAAAGGGTTCAGAAGATCCTCCAACTGGGTATATCCACGTTAGAGCAAGAAGGGGTCAAGCAACAGATAGCCACAGCCTTGCTGAAAGGGTACAATATATACATCACTCTTTAACAACTATGAACCACTGTGTCTATGTCTATGTATGTTTCAATATTAGGTGTCATGTTTCATTTTGAATGTTGCAAAAGTAAATAATAAAATTTTGATTGTTTCAGGTGAGAAGAGAGAAAATAAGTGAAAGGATGAAGACGTTGCAGCGACTTGTGCCAGGCTGTGATAAGGTGAAGTTTCACTTCTTTGATCTTACATGTTTGAATTGCATTATTCATATGTATATATATATATATATATATATA
>Ga0214543_1013226_pt1 | contig 10494 bp, 12 predicted proteins | sample CNSS2metaG_FD_160094 | JGI IMG/M metagenome (GOLD analysis project Ga0214543, IMG submission 160094) | Root nodule microbial communities from cowpea collected in UCLA plant growth center, Los Angeles, California, USA - CNSS2 | ecosystem: Host-associated > Plants > Roots > Nodule | place: USA...
TTATAATCTTATATTAAAAAATTTATAAAATACATATTTTTTTAAATATTTGCGGGTATCGGGTATCCACGGGTACCCGCGGGTTTTAAAAATATCCGCGGGTATTTTTTAAGCAGATACCCGGCGGGTAAATGGACGGGTAACAGGCGGATTTTTTTTTATCGGGTCGGGTACGGATATCATACTATCCGTGCCCGACCCGACCCGTTGCCATCCCTACGCGTATTCATCCACCACAGGAATCAGACTAATCTTCTCGGCAGTACTCTTCTTCTCCGTCTGAGCTACTATCATAAAACATGTAGCCCCCGATTCAATCTCCTTCTCTGCTTGGTTGGATGATATCAATTCCAGTCCTTCTGCATCTGGAAACACCACCCTGCGTTGCCCGCAATCAATCACCACATGGTTGCTGGCCAACCAATCCATACCCAGAATCACATCTAACCCTTCCATTGGTAAGCAAATGAGATTCACCTTGAACCTGCGGCCTGCCACCTCTATAGGGCATCCCACACAGACAGACGTGGTGGATACCTCTCCCGACGTTGGTGTCGCAACAATTAATTCGCACGCCAGCTCTCGCATTACTAGATCGAGCCTCCTCATGCATTCATTGGATACGAATGAATGGGTAGCTCCTTAGTCATACAACACAACAACCTCATGGTCAAATAACAAACAAGTAGTCTGCACGAGGTTACCTGATTGGGCGGCCTCGGTAGTCGTCAAGGCAAAAACATGACCAGGGGCTCTAGGTCGATCCCCTACTGGTTTCTTCGCTGGTGCACCTCCAGTTGGTTTCTTATTCGGGCAGTGTCGTGCAAAATGGCCCGTCTGATCACAAACGTAGCACTTGTCAGTGCTACCACTACCACCACCACCACCGTTGGAACTGCTTGAGGGTTTTGGAAATTCCCTCCGATAATGCTCCCCACCACAGTTGTAGCACTGTAGTTTCTTAGCCGATCTTTGTGGCCTATCATACGGCTTCTTCTGCTGCCGTGAATCCGAGGTAGTCTTCTGTGGTCGAGCCCCTTTGTTGGGCCCCATCTCCAGCTGCTCTACAGCCTTGGCCTGCTCCACCAAAACTGGGAACTCCCTGATCCGGAGAGGTACAATAAAGCGGTGCAACTCGTGTTTCAACCCGTCCTCATATTTTCGGCATCTCCAGTCCTCGGTAACAGTAGGTGTGTAGAACCTGGCCAAATACTCGAACCTGTCTGTGTATGCCTGCACAGTCAGGTTCCCCTGCTGGAATGTGAGGAATTCTGCCTCCCTCTCATGCCTGGCACTAACTGGAAAATATTTCTCCAGAAATCTCTCTCTGAAGGAAGTCCATGTAACCTCTTCCCCCCGGGTCTGCATGAGTTGCTGCATGCCTGTCCACCAGTACTCTGCGTCAGCTACCAGCAGGAAAGAGACAAATGAAAGCCTCTGATCATCTGTACAATCAATCACCCGACAGATTTTCTCACACTCTTTAAGCCAAGCATCGGCTTCATCTGGAGAGGATTTGCTCGCAAACTTGGAGGGCTTATGTCTCATAAAGTCCTCCATCGACACCGGACGTGGGGGTGCTACCACGGCTCGAGGTTGCGCTACAATGGGCTGCATCGCATCTACCATCCGATGTATCGCCTGCGCGATCTCATCAGCCCCAACATTATTCCTCCTCCTCCTATTTTCCATAGCTTGAGCATGCCACATGTAACTGTTCACATCAAACAACTTGGTTAAGACTTCATACTAAAAGTCAGATAACAAACAATGATCAAAATGATCTCACAATAACACACACGGTAAGCTCACTCCCCATAGACCCCAAAGATCATTTTGAAAACAAAGCTCTGATACCAAATGTAACATCCCGTCCGAATATTACGAATTTAATAAAATAGATAAGTAATTATACATCAGCATCATTTATTCTTTAAAAAGTAGATAATAATGTTGCATTTAATAATACCTCATTTCCCAAAACACAGGAAATTTAAGTCTTTATTTCATATATCGATAATGAAAATTTAGACAAGTGTTCGTCAATTATGAAATAAAAAGTCCAAGAACATAAATGTTTACAACTGATTCAAAATCATAAAATAAAATCCCCAAGCTATCCCCTCTCCGTAGCTAAGCCTCACCTGCTCACATGTACCGCGTACACGATCATCGCCAACCACAAGCAGATAGGGTGAGCTAACAGTTAAAACATACAAGAATATATATCAATATACATATACATGTTTAACCAATACAAATAATATAACAACAACACCAATTCTTTCTTTATACTGCATGGTCACCACCATATTGAGTATTCTTTATTTTCCCCACAGAGTCTTACTCTATTTCCATCACATGGCCACCACCATGTACACCGATGCACCTAAATGGAAGTCACGTTAATTTCCCCCACATGGCCGCCACCATGTATATTAAGTACATCAGGGAACCTCGTTCCATTTCTTTCACATGGCCACAACCATGTTAACAGGGTTCTACATCTTCTAGTAAGTATCTCAAGGTGTCTTGCTGCCACACCTATCGGCCACAACCGATAGAGCACGTGCGGAAATCATGCTACGGATCACACACCGTAATGCCAGGTGGAGTTCCCAAATACGAACATAGTCCGTAACGTCCCAAGACTACCAAACTCGTCAGCAACCACTGAGGAGGGCAATCCATTGGACCCATCCGTACTGGCCACAACCAGCACACTCACACCGGCACACTCGCCAACCCGAGCCACCACTCAAAGTTCCTCGTGTCATCCGCTATCTCGAGTCACAACTCGAGAGAAGTCATTCCGGGCCACAACCTATAGAATGCCACGTGCTTAACCCCTATCCCGAGTCACAACTCAAGGATATGTTCCGGGCCACAACCCATGGAACACCAGCAAACCCACCAATAAGATATTCTAAAAGCCATATAGAACACCTCTCACAAGTTTCATCTCGTCTTATAAACACAACAGGTACATCTTCCTTAAACGTACCTCTTCACCCTTGCTTAAATTAGAGCCTTTGTTTAACCATTAAATCACACCTCTTATAGCTAGGCCCTCAATCTGTGCAAGTCTCCAGAACCATTGCAACCTACGTATTAGCTCATGCTCGCTTGGGCGAGACTCTCGTTCGCACAGGATAAAAGTGCCTCGTCTAGGCGACGAGACCCTCAAAACCACAAACCTTCCCTCGCGATCTCGCTTAGGCGAGAGGGTCTCGCCTGGGCGAGATGTACTCCCGCTCAAAACAACAATCACCCTCGCCTGCGCGAGTTGTCCAACAAAACACATAATCTCATATGATTTCTCGCTTTGGCGAGTCTCACTCGCCTAAGCGAGATAAGTCATCGCCCAAAACCCAAAACTCTCCGCCCGAGCGATGGCCACGAGCAGATTGAGGATTCGCGTCCCTGCATATCTCGCCTAAGCGAGCCTGACTTGCCTAAGCGAGTATTGCAGGTTTTGACGCTGATTCACGCACACAACAGCAACAAGTTCACCCAAAATACACTCCAAATTCATACCATTGCAATTATCACAGTCCCATTAATCATGCGCACGTAATTGAACACTGAAACAGACCCCCCAGCAGCCCCAAACATGCATAACCACAGAATAGACAGTGCATACCCTATTATTTTCATGCTTTTTGGCCAAAGTTCAATAAAACAATACCAAAACCCATAACCCCTAATTCCCACAGGTATAACACGAAATTCAGGACACAATTCCATCATTGATCATACCAACATCAATATAAACATGGAAATTCGGCTCAGCTCCCCTAACCTGGAATTTCCTCGCTTAAAACTTGATTTTTAGGAACCTTTCCTGGAACACCAATGCCCTTTCTTCGCTTCTCTCCCAAATGGCTCTCAATCGCTTCAGACCTCACTATTCACTCTCAATTTTCGCACTCCTTCTAAGCTTCTCAGAAAACAGCCTTCCAAAACCCTATTCTCCTCTCAAATTTTGCCTTTTATAGGTCTTACTAATTGGTTAATTAAAAAAAACGGGAATTAACTTTTATTTCTATTCAAGGCCCATCACTTAATGGTTTTTCAGCCCCTTTTAGCTACCCCCTTCTGCTAAGGTCTTCCAAAACCCTATTCTCCTCTCAAATTTTGCCTTTTATAGGTCTTACTAATTGGTTAATTAAAAATAACGGGAATTAACTTTTATTTCTATTCAAGGCCCATCACTTAATGGTTTTTCAGCCCCTTTTAGCTACCCCTCTGCTAAGGTCTTTCTCATCTATTCATATTCAGCCACACAACCTTTTAGCAAAAAGAAGGTTAAATTTGAGTCCACCCAGGTTCGAACCCACACCATGCCAAAGTTAAATCAACTCTAAACCATCAGGCCAACCCCTGTTCCTTGCTAACACATACAATTCAAGCATTATCCCATACTGAGTGTGGCCCAACATATTATTAAAACATTAATAACAAAATACACATAATTGGCATACATAGGACTCAAACCCAAGTCCTCTCACACAAACCAAGTACTCTGAATCACTTAAGCTAATACTTTTCCACGTCACACATAACAGAAATTAATGTCATAAATGCACAACTCACCCGTATTTATTAATTAATTATTTATTTAATTAATTAATTTTCGCGGATCTTACAATATTTAGCAAATGATGCCGCTAATATCTAAGAAATAAAGGTAATAAACATATGTACATTTTTTTTGTAAATTCTTTTAGAGTGTGGAGGCTAATAAAGGATAATAATGATATGTTACTTCAGTATTGTTTGACTACTGTGGGTGGTAGTTATGTATATGTTTAGAATCTTTGTATAAGTACATTGGTTTGTTATAGTCATGATTTATGCTAATTAGGTTAGATTTGATTGATTATTCGTTTCTTCAAGTTACTATTGACTCTGTTTTATAAATGTTGTGAGTAATCTATCAAATTTCAGCCGCTTGGGGATATTTAATCCTTCAATCTATTATTTATTTGTCAAACCAATAATAAATATTTCCTTTTATCATTGGTTTCAATTGGGATCTTGTGTTATCTATACCTATAAGTTGTTATATTTCTTTGTAGATATATTACAACACTTAATTGTCTTCCTTAAAAGTCAGCAGAGCAATCAACCATGCACTATCATGTAAGTGTTTGATTTAACTTTCGTTAAGTGCCTGCTTATTTTAATCCATTATAATTTTAAATTTATATTTTTATAGAACAAACCCTCACGTTGGTCCTCCTAAGTTATGTGTGTGTTAGCTCATAGGTCTTCCTCAAAGATTTATAATCTAAGCTACTTTCTAAAATTTAAAATAGTCAAATTTGTCTTTAAGTGGATTAAAATGATGATACTAACTAACGCACGTATGTGACAATTTTATCACTTCGAGAAAGGATGATGTCATGCTTCCTCTTTGAAACAATAATCAAACACAATTGTCCAATTGGTAAGGAGCATCCAGTCGGGTCAGAGGATTGTCACACGGAGCTTGTCCCACTCTTGCATTTAAGTAATCCACTATAAGGTTAAATGGTATGAATTTTGCTTCATGTAGTGCAACATCAACAAATACAAATGAGAAGTTTTTGAAGATGGAAAATGAGCTCATATCGCTCAAAAACCAAATGCAAACATTGGTTGCCTACATTGCTTCTAGAGATGACGTTCTTGAGCATTTTGCAGCTATGGCTACTGGTTTGGTACATCCCTCAGTTAATCAAGTAAAATTTAATAGTTTGTTTAACAAATTACATAAGTTTATTATAATACACATGTAAATTTGAATAACTTAAAAGTCTTTTTTTTTTCTATTGCAAGTACTTGATGTTGGAAGTGGTGCTCTATCACCTATTGGCATAAGAAGATCAAGCGAGGCAGAAAAGAGTAGTTAGGAACATAGCTATAGAAATTTAGTAAAATGTATTATGTATAAGATCTTTTTTTTTGTTTTCAATATGCAAACCTATATGCAATCTTTTAGATGTTGTTTCATAGTATCGACTTGTTTTAATATGAATTATGAATGAAAATATTAATGATCAAAATGTTGTCTGTGTTTTTTATACTTTTCTTAATTTTAAGCATAACAGGTTAAATAATAATGGAAAACATGTTAAATATTTATGGAAAGAAGATTAAATAAAAATTGATTTAAAAAATTCACATTCAAATTATGACAGTTGAAACATCGTATAATGTGTCAGTATAGTGCAAATAATGACATTTCTAACTATTGTATTTCGCATTAGATTTCTTTTAAAATAAACAAATTAGGATAGTTTTGACTACCATTATTTGAGCACAAAATACGGCAGTTAGAACTGCCATTATTTGCATAGTACATTTAATGGCGTGTGTTATGGCGTTTCGTCCAAGACCGCCATATTATTCATTGTGGCAGCAGAATATATGGCGGTATCCGAACCCGCCATATGCGCAAAATATGACAGTCCAAACCGCCATTTTATACCCCAAATAATCGCCGTAATTAACAACTTTTTTTGTAGTGAACTACCAGTTGGATAAAACAAAGGCAAACATTATGTCAACCCTTAGTGTGAGGGTGACCCTTATTTAGTGTAATTTAAAAGATTTTTTTTAAGGCTCAAATTGGATAGCAAAGGATAATTATTATTTTTTTTATAAAGAAACATGGATACACATCATTTCAAATCATGATTTTTCTAAAAAAAAAATAATTCACAGGAAAACAATTTATTTCCTATGATAGGATGCCCCTTGTTTTTTTCTGTTTTTTTCTCACTTGTTTTGTCTTATTTTTGCCTAGAATGTTCTTCAGAGTTTTTAGTCTAGCTGATTTTTCTTTCCTTTTTTTTTGTTTTTTTTTGTTTTTTTTTTGTTCAGAGAGTTTCTTGTAATCATGTAATCATTTTAAGGTATGTGTCCCCTTTATGATAATCCTCCATGGAAATGAAAGCAAGGTTTGTAGTGCAATAGAAGAGCAAATTTGAGCAATCTCATGCATGTAGATTAGATTGATGCTTCAAAAAAATGATATTAAATATTAATTTTATGTATTTATTCAATCCACTAATTGACCAAAGAATGCTTCATTATTTCCTCATGCATGCTATGTGTTTGAAACTATGGACAAGGTACCATGAATGACCATAAAATGGGAATGCAATGCATGGTTGTGCCTCGTTGGACATTTATTCACATGATATGCTAATGAAAATGTATGTTTATGCCTTAGGAGGCATTTTTTCCTTTCTTTTTATATAATGATGTGATGATAAAAATTGTGATGGATTTATTACTATATACAAGCAAAGGTGACGGTAAAGGACGCAAATAGTCCCTTTTGTGTCTCAACAAAGGTTTGACACTTAAAGATTAAAGTTCTAAGGCAACGTATATGTGCTCACAAGGGTAGTTCCCTAATACCTAAAGATCAAGGTCACTAGGGTTATGGCCCACTTTTCATGGCATTTCCCACGACAGTTGGAAAACAACAAGGAGTGGGAGTACCAATGAAGCAAACAACTCTAGTTGGGGTTTTCACAGTGACCACTTGGAAGTACATCCACCGTGACATTGCTACACAATCCCCTCTAATTCTAAGCAACTTAGACCCGGGTATAGGGTCCCACTCATGTAATGAACAAAATGTGTATGTGGGAAAGGAGAATGCAATGTATACTCAAATTCCACCTATAATCATTCCAAATACCAAAATAAAGAAGAACATGCACATACAACTATTCCAAATATAAAAAAGAGACAAGAATATACATACCTAAAAAGAAAAAAAGGGAAAATAAAAAATATGAAGCAAAACCACATCAATTTTGCACACCCAAATAAATGGCTGGACTCTCTTGTATCTCTAGTGGAGTCGCCATCTATCGCAATCAAAATCGCGACGGGACGACAAACCAAAAATAAAATTTGGAAAAAAATTGTTTAGAGTCGCCACCATAGTTTATTATAGAAAACTACAAAAAAACTAAAAAATAAGACAAGGTCCGCAAAAAATCAGACTTTGAGTTCGAGAGTCGCTTACGCGTGGGGAGGGTATTAGCGCCCCACAACGTTTGTCCTAAGATATCTTTAATTAAACGTGCAAAAGGACGTGATTTTTTCAAAACGCTTATTTTCCCCCAAAAATAATAACAAAAGAATGTACAAAAGAAACAAAAATAATATTTTGGTTTTTTAGGCCTGACAAGGATTAATCCTCGCTCTTACATATCTCTATATACAATGGAGAATCAAGGTTACGTAATTCTTTAATCATTCATAATTTTTCATTTTTCTTTAATTTATTTGAAAGTGGATGTGGATGTCATTACGATGCGACATGAGTAACCAGATATATGTCAAAGAGTAAACAAAGAAAATTATTTTTTGTTTTTAGATCTTCATATATTTTTTAGAAGAAAAAAAAACAAAATTTTAAAATGAGTGTCATGTGACGCAAGCGGCCGTACAAACACTAAAGAAATCTTCAACATGTTTCAATATCTCTTCTTTTATATCAATCTCACCCTCTCATCCTGGACATTACAAACTACCTTCTCTTCTCTTCTTTTCTTTTTTCTTGCCTTCTAAGGAGGTGTGTGTGGGTGGTAATGAGAAAAAAAGAAAAAGTGTAAAGAATATTTTATTTTTTCGATCTCCTTTTCATATGCGAGATTGTGTATTTATATTCACGCATTGCAATATCAATGCAATCCTAGCCTTAATTGCAATGAAAAAAATTAGTAATGAGAAAGAATGAAAAAGTGTAAAGAATATTTTACTTTTTCGATCTCATTTTCATATGACAGACTGTGTATTTATATTCATACATTGCAATATCAATGCAATTCTATCCTTAATTGTAATGAACAAAATAAGGAAAGAATTGGTCATGATAACAACATATTACGGGAATCAAATCACAACAAATCAGAGCACAATATTAATCATATTAGTAATATTGATTCTAATTATTACAAGAGATATTACTTCTGATTATTAGAATCATATCATTATTTTCTCTATTAGGAACAAAGGGTAAAAAAAAACAAAGAGGGAAGATGTTAAGTTGTTGGACTCACGAGGAGGGGTGTAGTAATTAAAAATAAATTGGGCTCTTCTTTTTTGTTTTTCTTTTTTTCCACTTTTTTTTTTGCTAAAATTAAAGTTAAAAAATCTTAGAAGAAAATTTTATTTCACATTTTTTATTTATCATTAATTAAAAAACTTTTTTTTAAAATACATTTATTCACTTGTACAAAATTGGGTGTTGAAAATGTTTTTTGGTATTCATTTATTCTATTTTTCTTCTTACTTGTATGTTTTCTTCACGCTAACTCAAAATTTATCACTTTTCTTGTTTTCCTATTTCTTTCATTTTTCTACACAAATTTATCTTAATACAAAACTGAGTGTAAATATCATAAAACATTATTATCATATTAAAACCTTTTTCGCTGGTTAAAAAACTTTTTTCATCCCTTTTAATTGTACACATGCATAGATTTAAAAGAAATATTTTCGTTTTGAAAGAAATATTTTTGTTTTGAAGATTTCAAATAATAAATCATATATAAAAATAATTACACTTTTATCTAATTATAACTTATTACTAGTATTTCTATCCGTGCAACGCATCGGATATCGAATTTTAAAATTAAAAAGGGATATCGAATTTTAAAATTAAAAATTATAGTATATTTATTAAATTAATTTGAAATTATAAAAGTATAATTAAATTTAATATAAATTTTATTTTATAAAATTAAATAATAATATTTTAATTCATTTTATGATAAAAATGTATTTAAGTTATTTATATATATTTTTAATAAAATGTATTATATATAACTATTTTAAATAATATATTAAGATTTAGTTAATTAAAATTAAGGAATCAAATTTAATTTTGAATGAAATATTGAGTAAGAAATGTAGAAAAATATAATAGTTGATTCTCTAATAAACAAAATGATGGACGATATAGAAATTGTTGAGTAGACTTAATAAAGATACAAACATTAGACGATACAAAAAATGTGAAGAGTAAACGATATAAAGCGATATAAAGCGATATAAAGCTACAAAGGATAGATCGTGCATATAAATGTAATGTTTAATTAGTCAGATAGTACTCACTCTCTTCAGATGTGTCAGTTTGGTACTCCTTTTAAAAATGTGTCAATCGAGTCCCAATTTTTGAAAAAATGTTTCAATTAGGTTCATTTCACTCTTGTAAGTCATTTTAAATATTGATACCGTTAATAGCCTTAATAATTTTTTTCTCAAAAGAACCTGATTGAGACATCTTTTCCAAAGTTAGGACCCAATTGACACCTTTTTAAAAGCGGGTATCAAACTGACATATCCAAACAAAAGTGAGTATTATTCGACTAATTACACCTAAATATAAATAGTAGATTCTTTAAAGATACAAATGTTAGACTACAAACAAAATATAAATAGTAAACAATCAAAACTTACAAAATGTAGACTATGTAGACA
>Ga0214543_1013229_pt1 | contig 10491 bp, 11 predicted proteins | sample CNSS2metaG_FD_160094 | JGI IMG/M metagenome (GOLD analysis project Ga0214543, IMG submission 160094) | Root nodule microbial communities from cowpea collected in UCLA plant growth center, Los Angeles, California, USA - CNSS2 | ecosystem: Host-associated > Plants > Roots > Nodule | place: USA...
TAACAAAATGGAAGAAACCATGGAAAGTCTTTCATATAAGAAATTGTAAAAACAAAAAAGAGTTCACAGTGCAAGGATAAAAAATCCTCAAAAATGAGAAAACAAGGTATTTTAAATGTGATATAAGGATTAACCCTTATTTATACTACTATGACTAGACCCTTGATAAAAAAAAAGAAACAACAATAAGTATAATGAAATCTACAATAAGATGCTTTACATAAAATACATGGTGACTGGTGAGTCCTCAAAACGATTGCATTTTACATAGAACATGTCTAATGGGATCAGAAAAAACTATACCTTTCTATTAGTTCCTCTCATCACCATAAATGTCTCACCAAGAACATCAATGGTCTCAAAAGAGATGGTAACCTTGCCATTATTGACAGTTGTCGATGCACGCTTATAACTAACCACAACAGTATACCCAAGAGCCAACAGCCCACCCAATGTCATTCGACCAACCTTTTTCAATATAAAATCATAAAAAGCAAAAAAATATCAGCTAAAAGGAGTAAGTTCATTTTTTTCATGATGGATAACAAGTTTAAAGGAATAAAATGTCAAAAGAAGTGTCAGCAATTATCTTTGGTAATCAGGATCAATTAGTATCATGTATATCTTGTAACTTCAGCTTGACAGAACAAATATATCTTGGAAAACTGAAACGGTATACCATTATGTTTTGCCTTTTCCTCACTATTCAAATTGCAGTCATAACATTGATATATTGGTACAAAACGAAGAAGTTATCCAAAATTTAAATTCTAAATAGTGCTCTTTAGGAAGGATTGAAGTTCAAACTTCCTAGAATTATTGAAAGGGGCAGCATCTAAGTCATGGGCAAGGAGGAGTTAATGAGTTAAATATATAGGAGGAAGTAAAGGGAAAGGGGGATGGATATATGTTCATTTGTAGATTGAGCATTGGCTCTTTTTGAAAGGAAAAATCATTCGTAAAGAGGAAATCCTTGCACGATATTTCTCTCCTATTTCCTGTTCTGTTCTTCTTAATAAAATATTTCTTTTCTTTCTCATTCAATTATTGGTTCCTAACAACATGTCAACTGCTAACTGTTTTAATGTTGCCTATCGAGCTTGAAGGGCACATCTCACTCATCTTGCTAATATTTTGTTTTCATTAGAAAGGAAACGGAAAACATCCATACCTCAAATTCAGCTTTAGGCCTGATAATGAAATTCTTGTCGACAATCCTCTGGTCACCAAGTGATAGATAATATCTAATTCCAGACTGCCGCACTTTGATCCAATCATTTATCCTTGCTTCTTCACTAGATGAAGGCGGTCTAAGGTACATTTCAATAAAACTGAAAACAACGCAAATTTCCAGTGAAAAAATTTTAAGTCCCACATATTAGAACAGTTGTTAGAAACATCTAAATATAAAATTAACCAGTTACCACCAAACTCATTCTTTCCACAATCAAAATACTAACTTGTCTGTTTGGGCTTCATTTCCTTGAAAAGCGGAACCTGAATGTCCATCTGTAGACTGTCACAAAACATTTAAGTTAAAAACGAGTCTTTGAGTCAAACACAAAGGTGGACACACAAATACTAGAAAAATAAGACTGAAAAGATATTTGCAAAAGTTATTCTAAATTGAGACAGGAGATTATATTAACAATAAAAGGACACGCAGATGCATCCATGCTTGCTTTATATTAACAACTATCAGGGAACTCTAAGTTAAACATTCCCTTTTTTTACTGATCTCTAATAATCTAACATGCAAAATTATGAGTTTGTGACACAATAACCAGTGAAAAAAACCAGAAAAGCAAAGCAGATAATCTAATAACAGACAATGGAGAGGCAAAGAATGAATAGCATAGACTTAACAGCCAAAGGATGACCATTCTAAGATATACTGTTGAGAAGTCTCACACCCCCTACCTCAGATCTTGGGGTGTAGCTTATATATTTGTTGGACAACTTTGGTTAAGGCCAATTGGTTTTGAAATGAAATCTAACTTGATATCAGAGCCTAAGCCTCATCATGGTAAATCACCTATTCTGGTAGGCCCATCTGTTTGGCAAATACCTATGGAGGGGTAGGGTGTAGCTTATGTACTTGTTGGAAAACTTCACTTGATGCTAATTGGTTGCGATGAAATTTAACATTATATCAAAGCCTGTAGTTCCTCTTAGTCAGTCACCTATTCTGGTAGACTTATCTATTCTAGAAAACATCTATGGAGGGAGTGTTGCAAAGTCCCACATCGCCTACATAAATCTTGGGGTGCAACTTGTGTGTGTGGATGTGCGCATGCTTGTGTTGAACAACTTCACTTAACGCCAATTGGTTTTAAGAAGAAATCTGACTTATTTATACTGTTGGGTGGTTAAAATGGAGAAGGAAGAAAAAGTTATATTTGATAAAAAAAAAAAAAAAATAACATCATGCTCAAAGGGTATATTATTTTACTACCAAATAACCAATTATACTCAGATTTCGAATGTTAGGCTTTAAAGGGACGAGAAAATAGTACAAGCAGCATAAATGAGAATGTTAAGAAAGATGCATCATCACACTACAAAGGACAAGATACGGAATTAATGTAGTTGGGGAAATATTAATGTGTTATCTATCCACAAAAGATGACAGGAAATCAATTCAGATGTTTTGGACATGTGCAAGGAAGATCACCAGATGCACAAGTGAAAAGAATACACTGCATCGTTTCTAATGTTGTGAAAAGTGTAGGAAACAAGAGAGCATGGACATTGGAGAAAATAATTAAAAGGAATTTCATTTAACTGACCTCACCAAGTAAGATAAAGTTATTTTTGTTATTGTGTAAAAATTTCAAAAAAAGAAAAACTATCCTTTTCATTCATTTTATTAAACTTTAAAAACTAATTCAAGAAGAAATTTGATAAAGGGAAAAAAATATTCAAGCCATGAAAGAGTAAAGCTTAAAATTTCATATTATTTAAACAGGTCATGCTCAAATTTTTAATTTAGCTCATTTAAATGAATTAAGCATGAACAAACCAAACTTGAGCTTCAAGTGCTCAACTTAGCTAGACAGACTTGTTTGAACCTTTAGCAATAGACAACTAATGGAAAATAAAGTCCACTTGTAGGAATTATAATCATTAGTACTAATGTATAGGTCACAGACACACCTCACTTCTGCATTTGACCTTGTAGATTGCCTCTCTGAATGATGAGACAAAGCTGTTATTAATTCTGATCTGCCAAAGAAGGGCAGAGGAAATTAAAATATTAGCGATGAAATCTAGAGTTGAGAATAAAAACAGGACTAACCTGTGCATGATGAAGATCTGGCTCAATGTGTTTCCTAAACAGTGGAAAAATGCTATCTATAAGGTAATCCAGTGAACAAGAATCTCCAATGTCGTAGCGAACTTTAGAAAGCAAGCTAAAATGTACACCACCAACCTGATTTATCAGAAATGCATGCTCTGTATTATTTTGAAACTTCTAAGCAATTGATAACATAATGATGGGAACAAAGTCATTGCAATATTAAGAAAAGAAAAGAACAACTTACCACAGCAACTCGAATGTCCAGTAAAGACCGCAGTTTTGCATGCAATGCATATGTGCCGTCAACTATTACCTGAAACCAATTGTATAAAAAGGAATAAAAAAGTGAAACACGGAACTCCTCCAAAACTTCAATTAGCATAGGCTACCACCCCAGATGAAGCGCTCTTTATTGCTTTATAGCCAACACGCTTCTTTTGCTGATAGTCAAACTTTGGGATTAATGTATCCTTGCCTTTAGTCAAATCCTAATTATAACAGAAGCTCATTAACAAACCATGAAATAAAAAGAAAAAAAAAATAAACAAAAGCAACAAACAAGACTCGTTTGCATTGCTTACCAAAACCATAAGCTAATCCTGGGCAGTACATGTTATATTGACACATGATCTAATTTGTTTCATTCCAAAAAGACAAACATGAAAATAATTACTTAACCAACAATCTTTATTTTTTTTTTTTCATCTTTTGGTGTTCTTTGTTTCAGTCAGAATCAGCTCATAGGACTGCTGAATTTTACCAACATATAAAGCTACAAAAGGCCAAAAAGTAAAGCATTCAAAGCCATCATAAGATCGGCCTTGCAAACACATCAGGACCTGTTAGAATAGGCTTACTTAAATGTTGTTCTACGTTGTACCTGTCTGTACCTAGGGTCCTAGATGTGTTTTTACTTGTTTTCTACTGTTTTCTCTCTCATTGTATCTCAAATTAATCTACAAATTATACATATAAATGTGAGAACCTAAGAGAGTCTTGAAAAGCACTCTGAAATATATTTTCTCTCTTTACATTTTTCTCAAGTATATAAAGGATAGCCAGATCAGCATTTAAGGCATGGTAAAGTAACAGAAGCAAATTCAAACCTCAAGATTCTTGATCAGCGTATCAAAATCTATAGAATCCACATCATTCCCTTCATCAACCCCATGACGGTAATTCCCCATTGAAATAACGGTACAACCAATAACAGATGCCACCTTTTCTGCTAAGCTTCAGGAACCACAAAATCGAAAAAACAAATGAGGATAACTAAGGCAGCTGAGCATACATACTTTAGCAAAACATATTCAAAATAATGCATTGACAACACTATCAACACCTTACCTTGTTTTACCAGATCCACTTGGACCACCAATGCCAACAGTAACAAGGCCATCCTTTTTCTCTCGGAGTTCTTGAATAGATTTTACCAACAAATAACATCCATGATCAAAAGACTGCACCACATCCACGTATTAGCAACACTTACCACAAATTTCATTAATCATGAAAAATTAAGCACGCAAAAAAAGCTCAATATACATGAATAGCAATACCATTCAAACTTCAAATGTTACAAACAATAAATAAACACATGATAACAGTAAACTGGTACCATCATTAAAATCAATTTTACCAATGCATCCTCACCGATATGTAAAAGTTCAACACACATTAACACCAATACCATTCAAAATATAAATTTCGTCACAATAATAAGCAAAACTCTGTCTTTCTGTCTCGTCTAAAATAAGATGACAGTGAAGTGGAGTGATTATGTAAAAATGATACCAATTCTACTTTTCAGCACTTATGTGTTTGCTGATACTAAAACTATCAGGTGATTAAAAATAAAAAACACAGCCTAAAAAATGAAGTTTCGAACCCTAAAATTATGTCAGGGAGGGAAAACATAAATTTCAAGGGACAAATATGCATACGCCAAACTCGGTTAATCCAAATTGCAAACAATTTCGAACAAAAGCTATAATGAGAGAGAAAATGGAGAAAGCAAGAATAAAAAAGGAGATGAGATTGCTGCATGCTACATATACCACATGGAGAGGGAGAGATTGGAGGATGGAAGACGAAGAAGTCGAAGGCTGTTGTTGGAAGTAATCGCGTCCTCCTTCATGGAACACTCGCTGAACAACTTCATCATCCATTTTCGTTCTGTTCTCGATCAATCAACAACCCTGTCTCTTTCTTTCGGCAGCTTGCTGCTTGTGAGTGTGAGAGAGAGGAATCAATCTTTGGTACGGTGGAGTGTGTATTGCGATGGAATCTATCGGAAAAGGAGAATACGAATTCTTATTTTTATTGTTATTGTTTTTCGGTTGGTGCCGGAAAAATAAAAATATACAATTAATTTGGAATTTTCAGTTTTCGTGAGAGTGGGTGTATGTGCCTTGCACCACCCAGTTCTCACCTAATGCACGTCTTTCCCTTCGTGCACGCTTTTTTTTAATTTTTATTTTCACTGCACTTGCTGAAAAATTCAGTTTTATGTTCTTGCTTCACTCGCGTCTCAACAACATGCTTGTTTGTTTTTTTATTTTTTTTTTTCTTTCTGATTCGTTTCTTTGTCCTCTTTTGCTTTATTTTCTCTTTCACGGTTCCTTTGATAAAGAAACGGATGCAAAGAAAAATAAATAACGGAACTTTTTTATTGTACTTGAACTTGTAAGTTTTATAATGTTATTTAATTTGTAAAAAAAATTCACAAATTTGTGAATAATTAATTTAATTGATTTTATAAATTTTAAGATTAACCTCTTGGATAAATGCTTAAAACACTCGTTCTATTTATTTCTCTTATTCAAAGAAAGATTTTCTTAAGCAATGGTTGCATGAACAATGTCTTTGTTTTAGAAATAAAGTCTGTTAAACGATGTTGCTTAAGCTGAGATCTTCTATAAATAATCAGTAAATAGTTATATTAGAGATGGCTTTTTATAGTTCATAAGTTATTGAAAAATGTATAAGTAGTACGCAAATGCATTTTAAAACATATTTCTCTCTAATATTTTGTTTATTTATCACTATAAGAATAACGGAAAAGGGAATTTTTTTTCTATAGCATAATAAAATTTCGACAATTGTTTTAGGGAGTCCATTAATTCCTGTGCTTCATCTACTCGAATTTCAACTTTGCCCTCGGTTGTTTTATTTGAAAGTTGTCTCCTTCTTGGAGACTGATTTGGTGTGGTTACTCCTATAAGTATCGGTGGAGCCATTTCTTCCTCCACCCCCATTTTCCTTACTGCACTCTCATAATTTTCAATATTTCCATTTTATCCCTATAATTTATTCTCCTTCCCCAGGCTCATGCTCCATCCTCACGCTCCTAGATAGTCACACCCAGGGCCTTGAACGCAATGCACAACCTGTTGCATGCATCGAAGGTTTTCCGTCTCTAGGCTGGGGTAGGATCAAGATGGAAGGCAGAATGGCCAGCGGTGATTCTTGTTGATGTCGGTGATGGGGTTTCGGTCCTCTCTCTAGAATCAGAGAAAGAGAGAGCTTCACCGATGTTGGAAGGTGTGAATCGTAAGGGGACGAAGCTTGCCAGGGTTAGCATAAGCAGAATATGATCTTAATATTGATTTTAACAATCAATTATAAACAATATTTCATACTTATAATTATGCTATAAACAGTAAACGGAAGCGTACTTGAATTAGCCATAAGAATGATGTTCCCTTCTTTAGAGCACTACTGATCCAGTGATTTTCCTCCGGTAGAACACCTTTATTTTCCTTTAGTTTTCTCTCTTGATGGGGATAGAGAAAAAGGAACAGGAACTTGAAAAGTACATTATGACTTTGTGTACTCTCAAAAGGGGACCACGACCATTTTATAAACTGTTAATTACTTATGTTTTAGTATTTCTAATTTGGCCCCTCATCAAATTAGAAATTACTAGTCTTTACACAATATTTATTTTCATGACATATGCCTTTAGCCAAAACTTTAATTTAGTCAGATCACTTTATTATTTTGCTTAAGAAATAATGGCCCTAACACATTTAATTATGTGTCATATATATGCATGACCCAAAATTACTAACAATCTCCCACCAGTCACAAATATATACGTCCTTACAACCTTATAAATGTGTTAGACTTTATGAGCTCAAAATTGCCATTATATTACTCGAGCATACTCCAAAAGTCCTGTCCATTGATTATATCAGCATGTAGAACCAAACTAGTTTTTCATTGCATCAATCGCAACTAAAACCAGCAATGATCACTAATCCTCACACAACCAAATGACATGGATTCATCATGAAATGTGTAGCATAAAAAATGTGAAGGTGATCTGTACACACATATCTATTTTCAACTGGCCCAAACTTTTAACTTAATGAGATCGATATAATAATCTTAAGGTACAAAGTATAATAATTAAAACCACATATATATATAAATAATCAAATATGTCTGAAAGTTCAATGTATGCATACAAGAAATTAAACATAGAACATAAAACATATGAAAATGATTATCTCCCACTAAACATCAGATTCCTCAAACTGTACAACACCCATGTGAGCAACATGCTCATGAAAGACCTTGGGTGGAAGTCCTTTGGTTAGAGGATCTGCAATCATGGAGTTTGTCCCTAAATGTTCTATGGAAATCTGCCCACTCTGTACTCTTTCTTTAACAACTAGGAACTTAATGTCGATGTGCTTTGACTTAGTCGAGCTCCTATTGTTGTTGGAATACAATACAACTGATTTGTTGTCACAATATAACTTAAGTGGTCTTTCGATGCCTTTCACAATTTTCAGCCCTGTGACAAAATTTCTCAGCCATATTCCGTGATTAGATGCCTCAGAGCATGCTACAAATTCTGCTGCCATGGTGGATGAAGCTATAAGGGTTTGCTTGACACTGCGCCAAGAAACCACACCACCAGCCAACATAAAAAATGTAACCTGAAGTAGATTTTAAGCTATCTTGACATCCTGCAAAATCCGAGTCAGAAAACCTAGTGATCGCCAACTGGTTTGACCTCCTGTATGTGAGCATATAACCTTTTGTTCTCTTTAAATATCTCATGACCCTCTTTGCTGCTTTCCAATGGTACATACCTGGATTGCTTAAGTATCTGCCTAGAACCCCAACTATGTATGCTATGTCTGGACGCATACATACTTGGGCATACATCAAACTTTCTATAGCTGACGCATAAGGAATCTTCTACATTTCCTCAATTTCCAAATTCCCCTTTGGGCACTGATTAAGACTGAACTTGTCTCCCTTAGCAACTGGAGTATCCCATATTTACATTCATGCATGCTAAACCTTTTAAGAATTTTATCGATATAGCTCCTTTGTGATAATCCTAGAATACCCCGAGATCGATCTCAGTGTATCTGAATTCCTAATACAAAGGAGGCGTCACCAAGATCTTTCATTTCAAAATTCTTTGACAAAAATTTCTTGGTTTCGTGCAATATGCCTATATCATTAGTGGCAAGCAGAATGTCATCAACATACAAGATCAGGAAAATAAACGTGCTCCCCTTAAACTTGTGATACATATAATCATCAACAAGATTCACCTCAAAGTCAAATGAGAGAATTACTTGATGAAATTTATGGTACCATTGACGAGATGCTTGTTTTAGTCCATAAATGGATTTAGTCAATTTGCAAACCATATTCTTTGGGTCTCCTGACACAATTTTCTGGTTGCACCATATAGATCGTCTTGTCAATGTCACCATTGAGAAACGCTGTTTTGACATCCATTTGATGAAGCTCCAAATCATAATGTGCAACAAGAGTCATAATTGTCCTAAAAGAGTCTTTTGATGAAACTGAAGAAAAAGTCTTTTTAAAGTCAATCCCTTCTTTTTGAGTAAATCTTTAGCTACAAGACGAGCCTTATACCTCTCCACATTACCTCTAGAATTCCGTTTGGTCTTGAATAACCATTTACAACCAATGGGTTTCACACCTTCTGGTAATGGGACAAGTTCTCAAACCTTATTGTCTTGCATGGATTTATACTCTTCCCTCATTACTTCAATCCATTTTTCTGAATTAGGATCATGTATGGCTTGACGGACGGTGATTGGGTCATCTTCCATCACACCATTGTTAGGATCTTCATTTTCTTGGAGAAATACAACATAATCATCTAACATGACACTTCTCCTTTCTCTCATGGATCTCCGCAAAGGTGATGGCTCATGAAGCATAGGTGGTTGAGGATCTTGAGTTTGTTCTTCACAAACAACCCAAATCACCTTGAGTATGGGGTTCATCAGCAATGTTTTGTGGAGGTTCCGAACTTACTTCATCAAAAGTAACTGTTTGAATCGGTTCTGGAATTTTTACCGATTCTTCCTCCAAAACAAATTTCCTAATCTTATTCTTCCCCCCGAAACTTAATATCCTCAAAGAATGTAGCAGTCTCTGTCTCAAAAATTGTCTTTAATATGGGATCATAAAATTTATATCCCCTGGATCTCTCAGAATAACTATTAAAGTAACTACTTACTGTTCGGGAGTCCAATTTCTTTTCATTTGGCTTATAAGGCCTTGCCTCAGCTAGACAACCCCACATATGGAAATGCTTTAGACTAGGCTTTCGCTCAATCGAAAGCTCATAAGGTGTTTTGATAGCTGCTTTAGTTGGTACTCTGGTAAGGTGGAATGACAAATCATACTCCTTACCATATCCTTATGAGTCTGGTTTCGTCTCTCAGCTACACCATTCATACTGGGTGATCCCAACATGGTGTATTGTGGGACAATTCTACACTCTTCTAGGTACCTGGCAAAAGGTCCTGGACGATGTTTACCTGATCCATCATATCTGCCATAGTACTCACCACCACGATTAGATCTAACAGACTTAATTCTTTTGTTGAGTTGATTTTCAACTTCAACTTTAAAAGATTTGAACACATCCAAAGACTGTGACTTTTCATGTATAAGAAATAAGTATGCATATCTTGAGTAACCATCTATGAATGATATAAAGTATTGTTGACCATTCCAAGAAGGTGTAGGAAATGACCCACAAATATCCGTATGTATCAACTCTAAGACGTCTGAAGCTCTATATGCACCTAATCTCTTCGCTTTGGTCTGTTTGCCCTTAATGCATTCAACACAAACATCAAAGTTTGTGAAGTCAATGGACTCTAAGATTTCATTTGACA
>Ga0214543_1013233_pt1 | contig 10486 bp, 10 predicted proteins | sample CNSS2metaG_FD_160094 | JGI IMG/M metagenome (GOLD analysis project Ga0214543, IMG submission 160094) | Root nodule microbial communities from cowpea collected in UCLA plant growth center, Los Angeles, California, USA - CNSS2 | ecosystem: Host-associated > Plants > Roots > Nodule | place: USA...
CGCAGTGACGCAGCGCGCAGTTCCCTTTCTCTTTTCCTTTCCCTTTCCCTGTCGCGACGATGGTGCCATAGGTGGTGGTCGTCGGTGGTTCTTTGGCGGCGGTGGTCGACGTTGGGTGGCGGCCGTTCGGTGGTGGTCGAGCTGAGGAAAAACGGTGGTGTCCGTTTTTCAATTTCGACCCACACAGCGCAGTTCCCTTCCCTCTCAGTCGTGTTCGTCGCGGTGGTGCCCACAGGTGGTGGTCGTCGGTCGTTCTTTGGCAGCGGTGGTCGACGTTGGTGGCGGCCGTTCGGTGGTGGTCGCGTTGAGAGAAAACCCAATCCCTAACCTAATTCTGTTCTCATTTTCATTTTCGACCCACTCGCACTTCCCTTCCCTCTCACTCGTGTTTGTGGCGGTGGTGCCCAGAGGTAGTGGTCGTCGGTCGTTCTTTGGCGGCGGTGGTCGACGTTGGTACCGGCCGTTCGGTGGTGGTCGAGCCGACGCTTCTTTTGCTCGTGCTGCTCCTGTGCCTAGCCACTTTCCCTTTCGTTCCCGATGATTTTTTTAAAAAAAAAAAATCTTTTTTTTTAATTTTTATACGGGTTAGTGAGCCAACCCACTCAACCCACCAACCCGTGGTGGGTTGAGCCGGGTTGAAAAATTTCTGGCTCACCAGAAAGTGAGCCGGGTTGAGCTCAACAATTTCTAACCCGACCCGTGGTGAGCCAACCCGTGTGAGCCGGGTTGGCTCACTTTGACATGAATAGTTTTCCAAATATCTTTTAAAGAACTACATAATCCTGATTTCTTATTTTGAAGGAGAATACGTAGGACCAAGTTCAATCCTTGTCGGGCAAAAAAAAAACAAAAATATTTTTGTTTCTTTTTAATATTATTTGTCTTATTATTTTTGGGGAAAATTAACATTTTTTAAAACCACATCAACTTGCATGTTTAATTAAAGGTACCACCCTCGGGCAAGCGTTAACACTTTTCCTACGCGTAACCGACTTCCAGATCTGAAAATTTGGTTTTTCGCAGACTTCCTTCATCTTTATAGTTTTCCATAGTTTCCATAAATAACTACGGTGGTGACTCAAAATCTCTTTTTTAACTCATTTCTTTTTTGGTTCGCCGTTCCCGTCGCAATTTAAGTTGCGACAATTGTAAACAAGAACTTAAACCAAATACTTATAGTATACAAAGGACTAAAAAGAACTCTCTTGATTTCTTGATTTGGCCAATGTTTTTCTTTTTTCTCTGTACATAAACATGTTTGTTGCAAAAACCAAAGACTATAAACAAAACACATCGTAAAAACCATTTTCAATTCCAAAGAGAATGATGTAAATGTAATAATACGTAATACATTAAAATACATAATTCATAGCAATCAAATTCTACATCAAGCCCTACTACAGTTAAACCTAAACAAACACACAAGTCTAAGATACATAGTGATACCAGGTACTGCTTGATACGAATAAAATGATCGTTTAGAACTCGACGATGTAGAATCTCCTTTATCAATGGACCAAATATGTTCAAGGGTTCTTCAAGCTTCAAACACCATCGAAAAAGGTTCCTTTGATATGGGAACAATGTCTCTTTCTCTATAGACTGTTCATTTCAACAATATATTTAGTCTCACAACGATTTTGAAGTTTAACCTATAATTTCATACAAATAAACCATGAATCATACTACATTCAACAACAATATATGGAAAAAAATAGTTGAAATTAATTCAGTCAACTAATAAATCCTGACCTCAAATGACCTGTACAAAAACTATCTTTGAAAAATCAGTCACTTAAACAAAAAAGTATTGTTCAAAACAACATTCAAGTAACCAAATAAAAAATATTTATTTTCCAAAGTGAATGAGCACATCATGTACAACTAAATATATGTTTTCCTTTTATGAAAAAAGCTTATAGGCTAAAAGAATGAATACGTCACTTGATAACTGTTTCTGTTTTCATCAGGACACAAAAAGCAATGAAGTATTTAACTTAAAAAAAATGAAAGACCATTCACATCAATAAATCTAAAAGATGTGTATTTTGGGTATCAACTTCACTCAAATAATTATGACAATCTGTAAACAAAATTGTATGCAACAAAATTGTACATTTAAGATATAAAGATGACTTTTTCAAATTTCCATAGAGGGATGTTACAAACATGTATGCATTCATTCAATGTAAATAAAAAACTATGTTCTTGCACAAAAATGTTCTCTCGGGTTACCACATAACTAGAACCTAGTTGTCACTTAGGCGTGAAAACAAAGGGGGTAACTTCAGCCAAAAAACTTACAAATGCGACAAAGATGGGGTTCTTCGAAAAGTACCGACCATCGCCTGGAACACCAGCGCAAAGCACAATATCCACGAAAAGGTTTGAAACTCAATCCCAAGATAAGGTACGAGAAGTTTGAAAGAAAACAAAGAAGGGTAGACTAACCCTAATGCAACTCAACACAAGACTTCCTCCCAAGATGCAGTATGTGAACAACATTTTCAAAATAGAGAATGGTAGAGCAAGGCGCAGCACAGGATTTCCACCTTGGATTAGGATTAAGAGCAACCCTAAAGCTACAGAACTACAAAACGAGGCGCGCATGAAAGGAGTTTGTCCAAAATGTAATATGTGAAAGATGGAAATAACGTAGAGGAGAGTAGAGGAAGACAAAACCTATAAAGGTTTCAAAGAAGGGCCACAAGACAAGAGTTTCTTCCCAAATACAATATGTGAAAAGAATGTTTGAACCCACCCCTATTTAGCTTCCATCGTGGAATAAAAATTCAGTTTTAAAAAAAAAACTAAAGTTAATGCCATGTAATGTGTGTGACCTTATCTTATCAAAAGTTGCAACTCCAAAAATGTTGTCAAAATATCATTTATGTATATAATAAAAGAAACTAACTCGTTTATATAGATCCAAAAGAAACAATGGTCGTTTGATGTTGTAGGGCTATGATATGTTAACAAAGTATTTTTGACAAAGTTTTGACAAACTTTCCTATTTAGGCAAAAACATATTATTTTATTATTTTATTTTAATTAAAAAATAAAAAATTAATCAACTTTAATTCTATTTTTAGAAACTTTGTTAACTTTGTCAAAATTTTGTTTGTCAAATGATAATTTTCCTAAAGATTAAGGTCGTGTGTTCTTTTAAATAGACTTACTATTTGAAAGGAATAATAGACCATTTAAAGGATTTTTTCTGTTCCTTTAAATTGATTTGCGAGTTAGGAAGGAAGTGGAAACGCATGATTCATCCTTCATGGCATCTTCCTTTGTGCAAAGAGATTTGCGGGGTAAATTTTTTTTTTACAAAAACATCCTCATTTAAAATCACTTGTATATCATGGACACCACCACTCTTTATTATTCTATTGTTTATATTTTTCTTTCAACGAGTTCAAATCTATTCATTATACAAATGTATACTAGTTTTTTTTTCTTCTAATTTTTGTAATCAATATTTAGAAACATACTTTATTTGTAAAATGTATTTCTCGCAATCCTAATTTTAAAAGATAAAAAATATTTTCAAATTAAATATTTATTATGTCACCTTTTTTTCTTCCCGATAATCATTAATATTTAAATATTTTTTTTTTCAAAAGATAAAGAGATTATTTAAAAATAAATATTTTTTTTAAAATTAATGAATAATAATGTTAAAAAAAATTAACTCATCCAATGTTCATTTCATATTTTAACATTAAAAATAATTTAATAATTTTTATTTTTTATCTATTATATCTTTTTTATGTATCATTTCAATTAAATTATTTACAAATTTTCACAAATTTCATTTTCTAATCTATTCAAAAATCATTTCTTAAGAAAAACGATAACCATTTTACTTTCTAATTCTTCTTATCTCTCATCTCTTCCCATTCTTCAAATCAATCTATTAAAAAAACACAATTGCGACCAAAAGGGTTAAGTGTGTGGCAGGTGAAAACCCACTGACTCAAAATACCACGTTAGCATATGATTGTCATAATAACCAAACAAAACACTCGTTAATTTATATATGCGATTTTCTTTCTTCACACTAATTGTGAGATCGGGTTTTGAGTGACACTGAGCAATTTGGTTATCACATTTTCGAGAAAAAAAATCATGGGAAGCGATAGAAAATCGAAACGAACTTCACCCTCCCAACGCGAAGAAGGTACTTGACTTGCCCTCGCTATGCATCATTCCACCTTCTGCAAAAACCCAAACTAATAAGTTTTGGAATTGGAACTAACTTCGATTCATGGGTTCTTTAAAATAGTGAGCAAGAAGAAAAAAATTGGATTTCGTACTTATTTATCAATGTTTTTGTGTTGACCCGTTTATCGTTATTGTTGTTTGTTAATTTTGGGGTTAATTGACAGATGAGAAGAGAAGCAAGAGGCAGAGAACAGTAGAGGACGAGGAGAAGAAGGAAAGGAAGAGGGAAAAGAAAGAGAAAAGGGAGGACAAGAAATCTCGCAAGCATTCCAAAGAAAAAGCTGATAAGAAGGGTCAGTGGGCTTTATATCTTTTATTTTTAACCTTTGCTTAACTTTGGTGGATAGAACTGTGAATGTTATAAGAGGAAAAAAAAAAACGTAGAAATGAGATTGTTAAGATGAATGTATGGTCACACAAGGAAAGACAAGATACCAAATGAAAGTATCTTATTGCTAAATGGTGGCACCTTGACATATGATGGAATGGTGAGACAGATTTTTTGCCAACTGCCATAGGCAATTTGTGAATGGAGGTATGCTAAGGCCGTTTTCTGGCCATAGTGACATGTTTTATGGCTGAATTTCAGCTTTCCGCACGTTGATAACACTGTATTTCTTGTAAAAGGAATTGGTGTTGCACCAATTGAGGAAAAATGCAGAAAATCAATTAAGATGGTATGAACAGGAATAGAGAAGCTCATTGAATGCACCAAAGAGTAGACAGCATGGCTTCTAGTCATGTCAAAGGGGGAAGGGGGGACAAAGAAGGAATTTGGGGGACGTCTTTAAGAAGAACCTTATGCTGAATAATGTCTTTAAATTTGGTCTTAAACTTAGTCGAAAAGCTTCATGTGATCCATGTGGTCAGGCTTTTCTAGTGGAACAAGGCTTTTGTTGTTGCTTAACTGTAGTGCCGGCAGGACATAGATACATGCATATTTGGGTTCTGATTATCTGGATTGGACATCAAGTTTAACCTTGGTGGGACTATTAGTTTCAAATCTTAAGTAAACGGAATATAATATAGCATTAATCTTGTATTATTGTGTAAAAAACGTTGTTTTGAAAGTGCCTTAGGCTGTGATAGTTTATTTAAGAGATTAGGACCATATCTCCAAGTTATGGAATAATTCTAGTCAGAGGAACAAAAGAAAGGAAGGGTTATCTGCAGTCAACATGATTTGGAGAGTATCGAGAGATTGTAAACCTAAGCCTGTTAGAATAGGAAGCGAGAGGCTATGGACACTAGTTTTTTATATGCTGAAACCTTCAATGCTCTAATCCAAAAGGCTATGGACACCAATATTTATTATGTATTTTGAATGTAAAATAAATTTCAGGTATCTTTCTGTTTGATGGGTCTATGGACACCAATGCTCTCACCCATTCTCCAGTTCCATAACATAACTCAGCAGATCAAATTTTAATGTAAATTCATCTGGTCATGGAAAATGAAAGTATTTCTCAATCATATGTACCATAGGTATGTGATTTCCTACTGTAATAGGGCAAAGTATAGGCATAAAACGTGACTACCTGCTAGGAAGGCAGAAAATTGGATGTAACCTAGGTAAAAAAAGTAAAATAGAGTGGAACTTTGTTGTTTAAAACATAACAGAAAGTGGATAGAAGAATTCTCCCAGGGGTTTGCCATTCATAGCGGATCTGGCCCTTTGCTAAATGCACAATCTGATTTACCGAATACCTTCCCCAATCTGATTTTCCTAGTTTCAGTAAATAACTGATGGACTAACTGACTAAAAGCTGTTCTTATTCAGTCCTCCTACTTATACATCCTAACCATACTTCCCCTTTGAGCCCTCAAGGTGGAAATAGGAAATGCTCATCCTATGAAGGCTCTTGCCGATACTCTTAGCCTTGCATCTCTCTCCTGGATGTTGATAATCTCCCTAGACCCACCTTATTGGCCCATTATTTTGCCATTGCACAACAAATTTTTTCACTACTTTATCCAATGATACCTCACGTCACAACATCAGGTATCCAAGGTTTGGCGGTTATCTCCACATAGTTGTAAGGGGGAGATTTGTTGGGTATTGGGTTTCCTTTCTATGTGGAGAAAAGGCCCAAAACTTGAGAAGCCCATGTCTCACTTAACCTAGCGAAGAAGGGTTGCAAAATAAAAAGAGAGGTAGAACAATAGAGTTAGAATCCACTAAAAACCCTAACACATTGAGAGAGAGGTAGAGGGAAACTAAGCTGCCACCATAAAATCGACACTACGGATTCGTTCACCTTGGATCGTGTTGGAAATTTTACAGCAGGTTCAGAACACATTGTTCTTCATCCTGACCGGTCAGATTGTTGATACGAGGTCTGAGTTGGGAGAAATTAATTTTGCACTGCAACAGTGATTTTATAGGTTTTTCTTCACTCTCCAAAGCCTCTTCAAAACAATCAGGTTCTCCACCGTCAGTCAAAGTTATATACTCATCATAAGAATACCTTGTAGAAGGTTGTTTCTGTCTGTTAGACCTCCTGAGTTGGACTTGAGGTGGTTCAGGTATATCACCAAGATCATATGTTCCTCTTGAGCATCATCAATTGGAACCTCTACTCCACGTCCAAACTGTTGATCGTCAACATCACAATGTTGCTCATCATCTTGAGCTTCAGTTTCAACATTATCCAGATTGTGAGCGGCAACCTCATCAGATTGTCATCAGTGAGATTATTATGTTGCTCGGGTGTGGTCTTTTCCACCTTATCAATGTCCTTAATGGTCTGGTCTTCCATGAATTATACATTACGACTTCTAACAAGCTTCTTCTCAACATGATCATAAAACTTGTAGCCAAATTCATCCTTACCATAGCCAATAAAGATGCACTGCCTTGTCTTCGCATCTAACTTGGATCTTTCATCCCTTGGAATATGAACAAATGCTTTGCAACCAAAGACATGTAAATGATCATAATTTACATTCTTGCCAAACCAAATTTTATTTGACACTTCACTGTCCAGACTCACAGTAGGAGTGAGATTGATAACGTGCACCGTCGTGTATAGTGCCTCACCCCAAAAATGCTTGGGTAATTTAGCATCTCAGAGCATACATCTCACCTTCTCAAGTAATGTTCTGTTCATCCTCTCAGCTAAACCATTCAACTGAGGAGTTTTTGGGTGAATCTTCTCATGTGCAATACCATGTTTGCAATAAGCATCAAAAGGTCCACGATACTCACCACCATTGTGAGAACGAATACATTTCAACTTCTTCCCTAACTGCCTCTCAACCAAGGCATGAACTTTCTTGAACTTATCAAGTACTTGATCCTTTCTTTGAAGTGCATAGACCCATGGCTTCATGGAACAATCATCAATAAAGGTAACACAATAAAGTACACCACTAAATGACTTTACTTTCAATGGGCCACAAACGTCAAAATGCACCAATTGTAAAAACTCTAACTTCCTTGAGGTCGAATGCTTCTTGAAGGATACTCTGGTTTGCTTGCCATCTATGCAATGAGAACATCTCTCTAATTCTGCATTTTTAGCCCTTGAAGAACATCCTTTTTAGCTAAACAATTAAGCCCTTTTTCACTTATATGACTAAGACTCCGATGCCACAAAGATGCCTCCATATCCATGGCATTTACAGTGTCTTCAGCAACCAAAGCTTTTGTCCACTATAGTTTGGTTGATTTTTCTCCTCTAGCCACAACCAAGTTACCTTTGGTGAGTTTCCACTTTCCAGAACCAAAGTGACCATCATAACCACCATCATCAACCATCTGCACAGAGATTAAATTAAAACGGACATCAGGAGCATGTTTGACTCCTTTAAGCAACAATTGCATTCCCATGTTGGTTTGCAGGCAAACATCACCAACACCAATCACTTTAGATACACCATTCCTACTTAGGTGTAACATGCAGAGTGTAGCACCACTATCAATAATTCACGTGCTCTCATCAGATACAAGATTAACGGACTCAAAATCACGAAGAAGAACAAGATCACCACCTGTAGTAGTGACACGATCATCGCCACGATCATTCTCTTTCTGCTTGCCCTTCTTGTCTACATTGTCCTTTTTCCACATAAAACAGTATTTTTGAATGTGCCATGTTTTATTACAATAATGACACTCTATATTCTTGTATCTAGACTTGGACATGCTCCTGCTTTTCTCTCTACCACCTTTCAGTTCCTTTTCTTGACTTCTCCCCCTAATTTCTGTGACAAACATATCAGATTGAGATGAAGAACCATGTGCCTTCCTTCTCATCTCTTCATTACGAGCACCACTCTTTGCCATTTAGGGCAGAGTTTGTAATTGAAACCCGAAATATCTCCCATAACTCTGGTAGAGTATTTAGTAGCCATAGTCCCAAGACTTCATCATCAAAGTTTAAACCCATTCTTGATAGTTGATCCAAGAGCCCCTGAACTCATTTAAATGATAAGAAATTGAAGAATTCTCTTTGTACCTCAAATTCATCAAGCAATTCAACAAATACAGTTTATTATTGCCCGACTCAAAAGCATACAAAGACTCAATCTTCTCCCACAAAGTTCTAGCATGTGTCTCATTAGCAATGTGATTATAAACATTATCTCAACATATTGCCGAATAAAACCACACACCTGTTGGTGCTCAAAGTCCTATTATTTATTAGACATAGAATCCGGCTTCTGTGTAGCAAATATGGGAAGATGCAACTTCTTAAAAAATTACAAGTCTTTCATATTGTCCTTCCACAAGTGATAATTTGAACCATTCAATGCAACCATCTTTGCATTTGCCTCCATCATTCAAGCAAGTAAATATAGCCTAACCAAGAGCTCTAATACCACTTTGATGGGGAAAACAACAACACAAATAATATACAAGAGAGTGCAACATATATAATTTCCCCTAACTTACAAGAATCTATGAGGAAAAACTGTCAAAGAGCAGCAATAATAAATCAGCATAATCACAAATAAAGACACTAAGATTTTTAACGTGGAAAACCCCTCAAATAAAAGGTAAATACCACGAGTCGTCCAGATCAAAGAAATAGTTCCACTATGATCAACAAGAGTACAAATAAGTCTCAATCAACTGCACAAATTAGTGTCAACATCAGTGTTGTCTAATATCGGCCATGGCACCGATATGGCAGAAACCGGTAGCGGTTTTTGGCCAGCCGCCATAACAAGGTGGGGGCGAATCGGAATTTGCATGGCGGCTCGTGGCGGCCGCTTTGCGCGTGACGGGTGGCGGTGGCGGAGCGCTCGTGGCAAAAATCTCGGACAGCAGGAGAAGAGAAGAGAAGAGAAGAGAAGAGAAGAGAAGAGAAGAGAAGAAAAGAGAAGAGAAGAAAGAAGGAGAAGAAAGAAAGAGAAGAGAAGAAAGGAGCTGTGCGGCGGCGTGTTGGTTGGAGGAAGAAGATAGTAGAAACCTAAATTCCTAAACCTAATTGGTTTGAAATTGGGCCTTGGCCCACTTCCCCCATCCAAATTTCTTCATTCCACCCATTTAATATTTAGCCACGTCCAAACGTCCAAATTTCTTCACTATTACCTCATTTCAGCCATTCAGCCACTGATTCTGTTTTTATTCTACGTGAACATGGTAATGGCCCCATCGTATGCATACTACGTACACGTCCTTTTATGCCCTCTTGTAAGCCATGAATAAAATTTCCAAAGTATTGATCATCAGGCAAACGTGGTATCTGTGCTGTCCACTGCTCAAACTCAGATATATACTCCTCGACACTTCCTTCTTGTTGAATCGATGCCAACCGCTCAAAGATATCACCCTCTCCACAACCACTATATTGTTCCAAGAGTTCGGTCTTTTATTGTTCCCACGTAAGAATGGTATTCTCATCAATCAGCGATTTGAAAAAATGTATTGTCGAGCCCTCCATATAGAGTTGTGCTAACTTCACCTTGATATGAGGATGAGTCTCATGTACCTGGAAATACATCTTAGCTCGTACTATCCACCCAGCGGGATCTTCGTCGTTGAACAACGGCAACTCCACCTTCTTTGCATTTTGTCCAAAATCATCCTGTGGATCGTTGTTTAAATCTGGGGAGGTCCTTGTGGCTGAACCACCACCGTTTGTTATTCCACTGTTTCCTGACAATAGCGCCATGAGTTTCTCATGATTAGTGTTAGATATAGTTTGATATTATTAAGATATTGTTAGATATTGATAACCACAATATCAAACAATATCTTCTATTTAATCTTTTTATTTTCAGTTACTCTTTTTACTTGTACCTCTCTCTATTA
>Ga0214543_1013234_pt1:2500-10485 | contig 10485 bp, 6 predicted proteins | sample CNSS2metaG_FD_160094 | JGI IMG/M metagenome (GOLD analysis project Ga0214543, IMG submission 160094) | Root nodule microbial communities from cowpea collected in UCLA plant growth center, Los Angeles, California, USA - CNSS2 | ecosystem: Host-associated > Plants > Roots > Nodule...
TTTTGGCACCATATTGTAGGGTGGATCTCGAAAAATATGAAAGATGTCCCTCCAAGCCGTACATACGACTTTCATCGAATACGACTTTCCACAAAATTCTATATGTATATATGATATCTAGTATGGAATTCCTTTTACTCACTTGAAATTGAGTATTCGTTTCCTCTTTTCCTTCTAGGATAGGAAATCCTGTATTTTACATATCCATACGATTGAGTCCTTGGGTTTCCAAAATAGTGTAAAGTGCTTCGAATCATTGCTATTTCACTCGGACCTATTCTAAAAAAGTCGAGGCATTTCAAATTGTTTGTTGACACGGACAAAGTCAAGGAAAACCTTTGAAATTCTTTCCATATTGGACCTTGGACATATCATAGTTCCGAATCGAGAATCTCTCCCCTTCTTCTATTCTGTTCCGAAGAGTAACTAGGACCAATTCAGTCACGTTTTCATGTTCCAATTGAACACTTTCCTTTTTATTATTCTCAAAGAAGAAGATTTTTTCTTTTTACCAAACATATGTGGATCCAATCATGATCTTCTAATAAGAACAAGAAATCTTTCGCGATCAATCCTTTTGCCCCATTCTTTAATAATCAGAAATATCCTTTTCAATCAAGTTTTCATTTTTTCGTTTGGAATCCGGACTCTTCTACTGCATTTTTATTTACTTTCTTTTTTTCTTTTCTTTCATCATTCGTTAACTCCCACAAGGTTTGGTTCTGTAGAATCTGACCCATTTCATCATTGAGCGAAAAGTACGAAAAAAATCAGATCGATTTTTCGATCAAAAGTACTATGTGAAATCCTCGATTTTTTCCTCTTTCTCTATCCTTATCTCGTAGGTAGAGCGTTTGAATCAATAGAGAACCCTTTCTTCTATATCTAGATGAATCGATATTATTACATTCCAATTCCTTCCCGATACCTCAGAACCGAATTGAATCCCAAATTGACGGGTTAATGTGAGCTTATCCATGCAGTTATGCACCCTTCGAATAGGAATCTATTTTCTGAAAGATCCCAGCTTTCGTGCGTTGGTGGGTCTTCGAGATCCTTTTGATGACCTATGTTGTGTTGAAGGGATATCTATATGAAAAGAAAATTCTATTTCTATTCGATTAGTATTTTCTATTAGTATTAAATTCATTTGAGTTGGCGCCAGTCTTACATTTTGTCTTTGTGGACCGAGGAGAAAGGGAGCTCGGCGGCAAGAGGATTATAACATGAGATAAGCAAGGAGGTCAACCTTTTTCAAATATACAACATGGGTTCTGGCAATGCAATGTGGTTATACTCTCATGTCGATCTGAATGAATCATCCTTTCCACGGAAGTCAATCTTTGCCTGCTAGGCAAGAGTATAGCAAGTTACAAATTCTGTCTTGGTAGGGCATGTCTTTTTATTACTATTAAATTGAAGTAGTTAATGGTGGGGTTACCATTATCCTTTTTGTGGTAATGAATATATGTATGTTCCTAAAAAAAACAATTTGTCCATTTTTGCGGGGTCTCGAAGGGGCATGGAAACACATAAGAACTCTTGAATGGAAATGGAAAAATAGATAGAACTCTAGTTACTTTGGAAATGGTAAGATCTTTGGCGCAAGAACGCAAGAGGAGGGGTTGATTCGTATCATCTTGACTTGGTTCTGATTTCTCTATTTTTTAAGAAACTCAAGTCCGGTTCTTCGACTACCCGTATCGAATAGAACAGGCTTAGACAAATCTTCTTCATGGCAAACCTGCTTTATTTAGATCGGGAAAATCATATGGTTTTATGAAATCATGTGCCATTTCTCGAATCCGTGGTCAATCCTATTTCCGATAGGAGCAGATGACAATTGAATACAATTTTTCCCAAAATTTTCGTATCTGTACTAGTGTGAAAAGAAAGCCTAACTCCAAGAAGTTGTTCAAGAATAGTGGCGTTGAGTTTCTTGACCCTTTACCTTAGGATTAATCAGTTCTATTTCTCGATGGATGCAAGGGAAGGGACATAACTCAGCGGTAGAGTGTCACCCTGACATGGTGGAAGTTATCAGTTCGAACCTGATTATCCCTAAAACCCAATATAAGTTTTTCTATTTGGATGCCGTGAACGAATAAGAATTGATCGAATAATATAATAATATATAATGGATAAGAGGCTCGTGGGATTGCACGAAGGGCGGGGGGCTATATTTCTGGGAGCGAACTCTAGTCGAATATGAATCGTCTGGATACAGGTGATGCCTTGGAATGAAAGAGAAATCCGAATCAGGTTTGTATACGAACAAGGAAGCTATAAGTAATGCAACTGGGAATCTCATGGAGAGTTCGATCCTGGCTCAGGATGAACACTGGCGGCATGCCTTACACATGCAAGTCGGACGGGAAGTGGTGTTTCCAGTGGCGGACGGGTGAGTAATGCGTAAGAACTACCCTTGGGAGGGGAACAACAGCTGGAAATGGTTGCTAATACCCCATAGGCTGAGGAGTAAAAGAAGGAATCCGCCCGAGGAGGGGCTCGCGTAAGATTAGCTAGTTAGTGAGGCAATAGCTTACCAAGGCGATGATCAGTAGCTGGTCCGAGAGGATGATCACCCACACTAGGATTGAGACACGACCCAGACTCCTACGGGAGGCAGCAGTGGGGAATTTTCCACAATGGGCGAAAGCCTGACGGAGCAATGCCGCGTGAAGGTAGAAGGCCTACGGGTCATAAACTTCTTTTCCCGGAGAAGAAGCAATGACGGTATCCTGGGAATAAGCATCGGCTAACTTTGTGCCAGCAGCCGCGGTAAGACAGAGGATGCAAGCGTTATCCGGAATGATTGGGCGTAAAGCGTCTGTAGGTGGCTTTTTAAGTTCGTCGTCAAATCCCAGGGCTCAACCCTAGACAGGCGGTGGAAACTACCAAGCTGGAGTACGGTAGGGGCAGAGGGAATTTTCGGTGGAGTAGTGAAATACGTAGAGATCGAAAAGAACACCAACGGCGAAAGCATTCTGTTGGGCCGACACTAACACTAAGAGACGAAAGCTAGGGGAGCGAATGGGATTAGATACCCCAGTAGCTGTAAACGATGGATACTAGGTGTTGTGCGTATCGACCCGTGCAATGTTGTAGGTAACACGTTAAGTATCCCGCTTGGGGAGTACGTTCGCAAGAATGAAACTCAAAGAAATTGACGGGTGCCTGCACAAGCGGTGGAGCATGTGGTTTAATTCGATGCAAAGTGAAGAACCTTACCAGGGCTTGACATGCCACAAATCCTCTTGAAAGAGAGGGGTGCCTTCGGGAACGCGAACACAAGTGGGGCATGGTTGTCGTCAGCTCATGTCGTAAGGTGTTGGGTTATGTCCCGCAACGAGCGCAACCCTCGTGTTTAGTTGCCAAGATTGAGTTTGGAACCCTGAGCAGACTGCTAATGATAAGCCGGAGGAAGGTGAGGATGACGTCAAGTCATAATGCCCCTTATGCCCTAGACGACACATGTGCTACAATGGACGAGACAAAGGATCGCGATCCCACGAGGGTGAGCTAACTCCAAAAGCCCGTCCTCAATTCGAATTGTAGGCTGCAACTCGCCTGCATGAAGCCGGAATCGCTAGTAATCGCTGGTCAGCCATACAACAGTGAATTCATTCCCGGGCCTTGTACACACCACCCGTCACACTATGGGAGCTGGCCATGCCCGAAGTCGTTACCTTAACCGCAAGGAGGGGGATGCCGAAAGCAGGGCTAGTGACTGGAGTGAAGTCATAACAAGGTAGCCGTACTGGAAGATGCGGCTGGATCACCTCCTTTTGAGGGAGAGCTAATGCTTGTTGGGTAGTTTGACACTGCTTCACACCCAAAAAAAAGCAAGTTATGTCTGAATCAAATTTGGAGATGGAAGTCTTCTTTCGTTTCTCACTAGTGAAGGAAGACTAAACTCACGAGCTTATTATCCTAGGTCGGAACAAGTTGATAGGAGCTCCTTTTTTCACCTTCATCCATGTCGCCACACGGGGGTGACATGGGTGGGGGTGAAAAAAGGAAAGATAGGGATGGGGTTTCTCTTGCTTTTGGCATAGCGGGCCCCAGCGGGAGGCCTGCACGACGGGCTATTAGCTCAGTGGTAGAGCGCACCCCTGATAATTGCGTCGTTGTGCCTGGACTGTGAGGGCTCTCAGCCACATGGATAGTTTAATGCGCTCATCGGGGCCTAACCCTGAGATGTGGATCATCCAAGGCACGTTAGCATGGCATACTTCTCCTGTTTGAACCGGGGTTTGAAACCAAAGTTATCCTCAGGAGGATAGATGGGGCGATTCAGTTGAGATCCAATGTAGATCCAACTTTCTCTTCACTCGTGGGATCCGGGCGATCCGTGGGGACCACTACGGCTCCTCTCTTCTCGAGAATTCATACATCCCTTATCAATATATGGATAGTTATCTCTCGAGCACAGGTTTAGGTTTGGCCTCAATGGAAAAAACTAGAGCACCTAACAACGTATCTTCACAGACCAAGAACTACGAGATTGCCCCTTTCATTCTGGGGTGACGGTGGGATCGTACCATTCGAGCCTTTTTTTCATGCTTTTCCCGGGGGTCTGGAGAAAATTGCAATTAATAGGATTTTCCTAATCCTTCCCGAAAGGAAGAACGTGAAATTTTTTTTCTCTATTCCACAAGTACCAGGAGATTGGATCTAGCCATAAGAAGAATCAAATGCTTGGCTGTTAAATAACTCACTTCTTGGTCTTTGACCCACAGAGTCTTTACGAACGCCCCCGATTAATGTAATGAGATGTGTCTATTTATCTATCTCTCTCTTGACTCAAAAAGGAGCAGGTTTGAAAAAGGATCTTAGAGTGTCTAAGGTTGTGCAGGAGGGTCTCTGAATGCCTTCCTTTTTCTTCTCATCGAAGTTATTTCACAAATACTTGCCATGGTAAAGAAGAAGGGGGAACAAGCACACTTGGAGAGCACAGTACAACGAATAGTTGTATGCTGCGTTCGGGAAGGATGAATCGCTTCTGAAAAGGAATCTATTGATTCTCTCCCAATTGCTTGGGCTGTAGGTGCGTTGATTTACTTCACGGGCGAGGTCTCTGGTTCAAGTCCAGGATGGCCCAGCTGCGTCGAGGAAAAGAATAGAAAGAAAACTGACTTGACTTCTTCATGCATGCTCCACTCGGCTCGGGGGATATAGCTCAGTTGGTAGAGCTCCGCTTTTACAATTGGGTCGTTGCGATTATGGGTTGGATGTGTAATTGTCCAGGCGGTAATGATAGTATCTTGTACCTGAAACGTTGGTTCACTTTTTTTAAGTAATGGGAAAGAGGACCGAAACATGCCATTGAAAGACTCTACTAAGACAAAGATGGGCTGTCAAGAACGTAGAGAAGGTAGGATGGGCAGTTGGTCAAATTTAGAATGGATCGTACATGGACGGTAGTTGGAGTCGGTGGCTCTCCTAGGGTTTCCTCATTTGGGATCATCATGGGGAAGAGGATCAGGCTGGCCCTTGCGAACAGCTTAATGCACTATCTCCCTTCGAGTCAGGCAGAAAAAAAGAGGGCGGGGGAAGCTCTCCGTTCCCGGTTCTCCTGTAGCTGGATCCTCTGGAACCACAAGAATCCTTAGTTAGAATGGGATTCCAACTCAGCACCTTTTGATATTTTTAGAAGAGTTGCTCTTTGGAGAGCACAGTACGATGAAAGTTGTGAGCTGTGTTCAGGGGGAGTTATTGTCTATCGTTGGCCTCTGTGGTAGAATCAGTCGGGGCTTGAGACGTAGTGGTTTACCCTATGGCGGTGTCAGCGGTTCGAGTCCGCTTATCTCCAACTCGTGAACTTAGTCGATACAAAGGTATATGATAGCACTTCAATTTTTCCGATTCGACAGTTTGATCTATGGTATGAATTCTCATTCATGGACGTTGATAATATCCTTCCATCTAGGAGCACCTTAGGATGGCATAACCTTCAAGTTAAGGGCGAGGTTCAAATGAAGAAAGGCTTATGGTAGATACCTAGGCACCCAGAGACGAGGAAGGGCATAGTAAGCGACGAAATGCTTCGGGGAGTTGAAAATAATCGTAGATCCGGAGATTCCTGATATAGGTCAACCTTTCGAACTGCTGTTGAATCCACGGGCAGGCAAGAGACAACCTGGTGAACTGAAACATCTTAGTAGCCAGAGGAAAAGAAAGCAAAAGCGATTCCTGTAGTAGCGGCGAGCGAAATGGGAGCAGCCTAAACCGTGAAAACGGGGTTGTGGGAGAGCTATACAAGTGTCGTGCTGCTAGGCGAAGCAACATAGAATTCTGCACTCTAGATGGCGAGAGTCCAGTAGCCGAAAGCATCACTAGCTTACGCTCTGACCCGAATAGCATGGGGCACGTGGAATCCCGTGTGAATCAGCAAGGACCACCTTGCAAGGCTAAATACTCTTGGGTGACCGATAGTGAAGTAGTACCGTGAGGGAAGGGTGAAAAGAACCCCCATTGGGGAGTGAAATAGAACATGAAACTGTAAGCTCCCAAGCAGTGGGAGGAGGCTAAGGCTAAGCCCGTGACTCTGACCGCGTGCCTGTTGAAGAATGAGTCGGCGACTCATAGGCAATGGCTTGGTTAAGGGAAACCACCAGAGCCATAGCGAAAGTGAGTCTTCATAGGGCAATTGTCACTGCTTATGGACTCAAACCTGGGTGATCTATCCATGACCAGGATGAAGCTTGGGTGAAACTAAGTAGAGGTCCGAACCGACTAATGTTGAAGAATCAGCAGATGAGTTGTGGTTAGGGGTGAAATGCCACTCGAACCCAGAGCTAGCTGGTTCTCCCCGAAATGCGTTGAGGCGTGGTAGTTGACTAGACATCTAGGGGTAAAGCACTGTTTCGGTGCAGGCCGCGAGAGCGGTACCAAATCGAGGAAAACTCTAAATACTAGATATGACCTTAAAATAACAAGGGTCAAGGTCGGCCAGTGAGACGATGGGGGATAAGCTTCATCGTCGAGAGGGAAACAGCCCAGATCACTAGCTAAGGCCCTTAAATGACTGTTCAGTTATAAAGGAGGTAGGGGTGCAAAGACAACCAGGAGGTTTGCCTAGAAGTATCCACCCTTGAAAGAGTGCGTAATAGCTCACTGATCGAGCGCTCTTCCGCCGAAGATGAACGGGGCTAAGCGATCTGCCGAAGCTGTGGAATGTCAAAATGAATCGGTAGGGGAGAGTTCCGCCTTAGGGGGAAGGACTCGCACGAGCAGTGCTGGACGAAGCGGAAGCGAGAATGTCGTCTTGAGTAACGCAAACGTTGGTGAGAATCCAATGCCTCGAAAACCCAAGGGTTCCTCCGCAAGGTTCGTCCACGAAGGGTGAGTCAGGGTCTAAGATCAGGCCGAAAGGCGTAGTCGATGGACAATAGGTGAATATTCCTGTACTACCCTTTGTTGGTCCTGAGGGACGGAGGAGGTTAGGTTAGCCGAAAGATGGTTATCGGTTCAAGGACGTATGGTGCCCCTGCTTCTTCAGGGTAATAAGGGGTAGAGAAAATGCCTCGAACCAAAGTCGAGTACCAGGCGCTACAGCGCTGAAGTAATCCATGCCATACTCCAAGGAAAAGCTCGAACGACCTTCAACAAATGGGTACCTGTACCCGAAACCGACACAGGTGTCTTGGAGAGAGACTCGGTGAAATAGACATGTCTGTGAAGATGCAGACTACCTGCACCTGGACAAAAATACCCTATGAAGCTTCACTGTTTCCTAGGATTGGCTTTGGGCTTTTCCTGCGCAGCTTAAGTGGAGGGCAAAGAAGGCCTTCTTCTGGGGGGGCCAGAGCCATCAGTGAGATACCACTCTAGAAAAGCTAGAATTCTAACCCTGTGCCAGGACCTACGGGCCGGGGAACAGTCTCAGGTAGGCCTCCCCAAAGGTAATAGAGGCGTGTAAAGGTTTCCTCGGGCCAGACGGAGATTGGGCCTCGAGTGCAAAGGCAGAAGGGAGCTTGACT
>Ga0214543_1013235_pt1 | contig 10485 bp, 14 predicted proteins | sample CNSS2metaG_FD_160094 | JGI IMG/M metagenome (GOLD analysis project Ga0214543, IMG submission 160094) | Root nodule microbial communities from cowpea collected in UCLA plant growth center, Los Angeles, California, USA - CNSS2 | ecosystem: Host-associated > Plants > Roots > Nodule | place: USA...
TATTTAATACCTCAAATAAGGATTCCAAACAGTACCCACACATTCTCTCGCCCAACCCTCGCTTAGGCCAGAGGCCCTCGCTTAGGTGAGAGGGGTCCTCTCGCTTAAGCGACAGGCCCTCGGTTAGACGAGATCGCGGTAGAGGCGAACGGGTGTTTCTCGCGTACTCGCTTAGGCGAGTCCTCCCTCGCCTGAGAGAGCCCGCTCCTCACCCAAAAGTAAGGCCCCTCGCCTGGGCTGCAACTGCAGCGACCCATCCTCGAACTCCCACGCAAGCTCGCTTAGGCGAGCGTCTCTCGCCTGAGCGAGATAACACCTTGCTCAAAACTAAGACCCTCCGCCTGAGCGAGAGCTCGAGTGCGAGCTGAGGTTGGTTCTCTGCAAGTCTTGCCTAGGCGGGACCAAGTCGCTTGGGCGAGATCAACAGACTACGCCACTGTTCAACCTGCATCAACTATACATTCGCACCCAAAAATATTTCCAGCCATCTCATACGTTCACAATAACATGCAATCTCAACCAATCCCGATACAAACACACAACCACATAAAACACATCACACAACCAGAGGGTTCTAGCTTCCCTTACCTGGAAAATGACCAACAGTTGGGTTCTTGGGTGTAAACAGAGAAAGGCAGCAGCTCCTAGAGCAGTTTAGCGAGCTGGAAACAAAAGAACAGAAGGACATGAAGCCACTTAGTACGACCCTAGTTGGAACTCGAAGCAACTGTGCTAAACAAGAGAGGTATGGGATGAGATGCAACTTACGTGGAACGAAACTGGCTCGAACAAGTGCGACGGAGCTCCAAGGCCGAACCCTATCGGAGAGGGTGACGGCTACTCAAGGGGGTTAGGAAATTTGTTTCAACAAAGTGAGAGGAATGAGGTTTAGGGCAGACTTAGAGTTTGTTTCCCTTTGAGTCAACCCTTAGGCCCAACTCACATGGGGCAGCCCTTTTAATTTAGGGCAGAAAATATTGGGTCTTACAATAGTTATTCTTTTGGGATTACTTTTCATTGATATAAATAATTGTTATTTATTAATTGTTAAGTTTTTCTTTACCAAAATAGAAGATTTTTTTCATTGAGGTCAAATATAGTTTTTAAGTTACATCTACTAGTGTTATTATCGGTCGAGGTTAAATAAAGTTGGTTTTGACATTTTAACTATGCTAATATTTTAAAGATTATCAATTATTTATTATCATATGAAATTTTATTAAAAAAATAAATAAAACATAAAACATGGGCCCATATTAAGTCCGTAATAAAAATTATACTTCAAGAAACATAAGCAAACTATACCTATTATGAAAAAAAAAATCAAAATAAATACTTGAAGGTAAAACATTAAACCACTTATATTGTTCTATATGAATGAAAGCTAAATTAGCTAACTTAATAATACAATGATTTCCTTCACGAAGAACATGAAAAAAAACTTTGAATTGTATATTCATACTCATTGTACCCCTAAAAAGTTGAAAAAATATCCACATATTCACTCTGGCTTCCTTTAAAAGTATCAATACATGAAGCCAAACTAGGACAACCCTTAGTTGCACCATCAATATTCACCTTAAGCCAATTAGCAGATGAAACTTGCCATATTACGTCCATAAATGAAACCATCCTATCCTCCTTAATTTGTATATTGAAAAATTTGAGAACAAAAAAAAAAAGATACATTATTACTCATATGCTTCTTACATTTATTCGCAATCATACACACTAACTCCTTATTTTAAAAAATAGCAGTAGGAAACACAATTGGATCCTAAAATATACTATGATTTCTCATCCTCCAAATCATTAAAATAACTATGAAAGCCACTTTAATCACTTTAAGAAAAGGACTACAACGAGGCTTCATAAATTGAGCAACCAAATCCAAAGAAGAAACCTACAAATCTTGAAAAACTTCCTTCAACCATTCTCACAACCGTATAATAATATAACAATGAAAAAACAAATGAGAGAAAGATTTAACATTATTACCACACAAAGAACACATAGAGCATACAACCACTCCTTTCTTTTTTAACCTCCACATTGATAAGTAAACGACCACACAACAATTTCCAAAGAACTAAAGTTTTAGTTGGTGACACCTCATTTAGGGATGGTAATTCGGGGCGGGTCAGGCGGGCTGGCTCGCAGGCCCGCACAAAAAAACGCGGGGCGGATTAGGATGTTGAACCCGTTGGCCCGCAATGGCCCGCCCTGCATAAGCCCGCAGCCCGCAGCCCGCGCGGGCTAAAGGTGGGGTGGGGCGGACTGGCCCGCTTACAAAATTATATATTCTATTTTTTTTTGTTCTCACATCATTCATCATATTGTTTCTTTAAGTTCCTTTTATTATTATTATTATTATTATTATGTTTATGTATAATCATTGTATATAAGATAATGATTTTAATTTTTGAATATGGAATATCTTTTTATGCATTTTTAAGTAGATGTCTTGTAAGGTGACATGTTGCTATTGTATTTTAGCTATAATCTTCGTTGTTATTTTTCTTGTCTTTGATTAGGTAAACTAATTGGAATTATTTTGATAGAAAATGAATATCAATTATTATGAAAAAAAGAAGTTATTTTGCTAAAAAAAAATATTTCACTCATCACAAATGCAGGCCAGCTCGCAGGCCCGCAGCCAACCCGCGGGGCGGGGCGAGCCAAAACAGGCCGGGCTGGCCCGCTTTGCCATCCCTAACCTCATCCAACCAAATCAAGTTTCCCCAATCCACATGTTTCATACCAAAAGAGTAAAACTTTTTTACAACTTTTTAAGAAAGCACACCATTATCATCCAGAGTCCAATTGCACGTATCCTCATTAACCATTGAAGAAGAAAAATCACATAAACTGACAACAAAAGAAGGAAAGTTTCGGTGAGTACTTATTCAGGCCAAACTAACAATAAAGTATAACCTTACTTTGTCAAAATAAGGAATTTTAACTAATTTAAATATGCAAATGTCAAAACACCAAAAATCATTCCAAAGATTAAATACAATCACTCATACCTAGTGTTCAAAAAGTATTTTCTAGAACAACATCATATGCATCCTTAATACCATGCCAAATTGACGACGATTTAAAGAACATATATTTATGATAGTTAGACTTAAGAAATCGAATATGCATGAGTTTAGTCCAAATCTTTTTTCCATAAGCAATCTCCCAAGCTAAATGTAACATTCCGACCGGATATTACGGATTTAAATATTAAAATAGAGAAAATATAATTAAACTGCATTTACTGAAATATCATTTTCCTAAAACGCGGGAAATTTTAAAACTTTTATTACCTCAACAATATTCCAAAAATCCATGATAATAAATACTATTATAATTGTCCAAAAGTCTAGTAATATCCATGTTTACAATTTATTTGAAATCATAAAAACAATGTAAAACTGTGAGAAAATCCTTCTCCCAAGTCTAGCCCCGCTCCGGCTCTACGCTCCACCAGAACCACCTGCAACGTCATCTGCTCCCGTGTACCGCGTACACGATCATCGCCAAACACAAACAGATAGGGTGAGCTAAAGGAATATAACCATATGCAATAATTTATATAACAAAACACACACATTAAAGGAACTCCATCCTTTGGTCTCATCACACATGGCCACCACCATGTGATCCATGTTCTACGTCTTTGGTTGATAATCTCAAGCTATCATTGCTATCCAACCTACAAGCCACCACTTGTAGAACATATGCGGGAACACTCGCTATTCCTAGCCACAACTCAAAGAATGCTCGTATTACCCTCCATATTGAGCCACAACTCCAAGAATACTCCAGCATCTGACCCTTGAGATATCGCCCAAAGCCTCGTAGACCACATGCATCCAAATCAAGCAAAACATGATGTCTGCTTCATCAAAAATTGCCTGGCGCTCCACACGAGTCACCAAGCGCAAAAGGCTTCCAGACCGCCTAGCGGGGGACACGTGCTGCCAGGCACCAAGCGCCTCTGATGCTACTGTTTCCACAAGCATCGCCTGACGGGACAACCCTTATCACCAAGCGCAACACGCTTCAATTCTCTATTGGTTTTGTAGCCATCGCTTGGCGGTCAAACACCACCGCTAGGCGCTACACTAGTATTTGCGCAATACTGATTTTTAAGCACCCAGAACAAAGTAAAATCAATCCATTCACATTTCATATATATTCTCCCATTTTAAACCCATGCTAGCATTCAATTCTAACTTATGAGTAACGCATGCTCAAACAAGTATAAGCAATATCATTCTAACAATTTAAGCACATGATCCTAGGCACCAATGCAAATTAATATTGGCACACATGCATTCACCAATAACCAATTCTCCACATGAGACTAGCCCAAATGGACATTCAAATTGATAGAGACTTACCACATAACCCAATCATGCTTCATTAGAAGTAACTTGAAATTATCAAGAGCTTATTCATGTATTTTAAATACTCCAAAATCAGCAATATTGAGTAACTTATATCTCTAGCTGCTGACGTCCAAATCAAATCTCCACCGTTCAAATTGAAGAAATACATGTTGTGGACCACATGTCAAAATTTTACCTAAATCGGACGGTTAACGAACCAGGAAATGCAGTTTTACGAAAACTGCGCAAACTAGAAAAATGGTGGCGCCTAGCGCCCAAAAATGAGGAAGGTGGCGCCTGGCGGGACTAAACTACCGCCCGGCGGTTCCTGTTGCACGAAAAGTACGAAGAACAACATGTTTTGTGAACAGAACACCACGTACCTCTGGTGTGGCGCCTGGTGGCCAATTGGGTGCCGCCAGGCGGTTCCTGCTGTTCCAGGAACCCAAAAACTTCCTCAGCACTTGCGAACCTTATCCAATCCCCTACAATTCTTCTTCCACTCGATTTACCATCCAATAGGTTGCATTCATGTGTTTATATTCACTATTCCTTCATAAGACTTCTTCATATACGAAATTCCACTAATCTTACCACTTAATTCAGTGCGACTAAGAAATCTCCAATTCATCAACCCAAAAATTTATATTCTTGCAATTTTCACCCAATCGAACCTTCAATTTTATATACTTCAGCAAATTCGGGCTTCCAATAATTTCCAAATAGTTGGCACTATCTCTTCCCCCGAACAGAATCAACCAAGAAACCCCAAAACACTAAAATCGAGCCAAATTGACTCGCGTCGCCTGGCGGGTAATCATCACCGCCAGACAGTTCATCAAAAACCCAGAAATTGGGTTGGCGCACATGTGTCGCCTGGCGGTCAAGCTCGTACCGCCAGGCGGTTCCTCATCTGGAACCCAGAAAACAAGCAAAATTGTATGTGCCGCCTAGCGGCTCATTCAAAGCCGCCAAGCGATTTTTGGAAATTTCCAGAAATCCAGAATTCAAGATATTTGGCAACCAGAAACAATGTACACTCATTTCATACATCAATTATTAACCAATTACAAATAAGTTACGAGTTCAGCACCCCTAACCTGGATTCCTCGCTTTGAAATTGATTACTCACGTTTTGCCTTGGTTCCACAATGATTTTCTCCCTTGCCTCCACTCAACCACACGTAGCAACCTTCCCTTTCTCTCAATTAGCACAATGTATGCTCTGTTAATCCATCCCTCACAGCCCTCACAAAAACTAGTCAAGAAAACTCTCTCACTTTCCCTTAATGGTCTCTTTAAACATGGCATAATGGTGGTTAACGTTGGAAAACGAATTTCCATCATTAAGAGGTGTAATTGCCTTTCAAAAGCCATTACTTCATGAGTTTTCCAGCCCCTCTTGGCTTCTAGGATTTCCTTGCCCTTTCACATTCATGCCAAAAGAAATTTTGGCAAAAAGAAGGTTTAGTATGGATTCACCAAGGTTCAAACCCATAACCATGCCAATGTCAAACCAATGCACAACCCTTTAGCTAATTCATGCTTTGTGATAATTCCTATAAATATAGGATTAAATTATCACTCATTATAATCAAGTATATTATTAAAAATAATAACAAAATAAATAATATATAATGACATATTTATATAAGACTCGAACCCAAGTTCTCTCACACAATTAAGTACTTTCAACCATTTAAGCTAATACTTTTCCACATCATAAATCTTAACATTAATAACATAAAGGCTTCCACTAACCGCATTTATTAATTATTTATTTATTTAATTAATTAAATTTCACGGGTCTTACATTAAATGTAGCATATAGGCTTTATTCCCCAACTGAATATTACTAACTTGCAAATTACCATACACCTTAGAACCACACAAGATGGACAATTTAATAGTGACTAGTACCTGTTTCTATGTATCTTTAATCCAAACAAAATTTTGAATCAATTGTTCCAACTCAAGAAGAAGCTTAGTAGGCCATTTGTGAACCTATAAGCTATAAGACACTAAACCAATAATTACTGAATTTACTAGTTAAATTCTTCTCATCATACTAAGCAACTTCCATTTCCAAGAAGCAAACTTCTTACGAATCTTATCAACTAAGGGTTGAAAAAATCATGCCTTGGAAGCCCCACCAAAATTGGCACACTAAAATACGTAGAAGGAAAAGATCATTGATTACTAGAGATAAGTGATGGGTTCATATTTATACTCTCATCTAATATTTAATTCTGGACTTTTAATTGAATTTTGTTCTTAAAAGATTGATTTAATTGAGATTTCTTATAATTGGGTTTATTGAGCATAAGATACAAAAAAAAGTTAAAAATAGCTTTTTAGTTGCATAAATGTCCGTTGGATATTTTGAGGTGTGTTAGTGCAGATGCAACTAAGTTGAGCTCATGGAGGTGCGAAAATAAATCGATTAAAGCTTCATGACTAGGGATGTCAAAAAAAATACGTACCCGTGGGTATCCGCGGATAAAACCCGCAAAGGGTAGGAAACAAATATAAAAAATGGATACCCGCTACCCGTGGGTATAGGTATTTTTGATACCCGCATGTTAATAGGGCGGGTACGGGTATCATAGTATCCGTACTCGTAGATACCCATACCCGCTAAACTTTAATTCAAAAAAATACCCTCATATATATATATATATATATATATATATATATATTAGTAAAAAACATTTTGAGTCTTCATTCAATAATGGTGGTCGGATTCTTACCCCACATCGGAGTAGATTACTTCCAGATATTGTGGAGGCATTGATGTGTCTCCAAGACTGGTTATGGACCAACATGGAAGGTAATGAAATTAACACTTTTACTTAGATATTTTAATTAAGTGATTGTTAGAAATTTTTAATGAACTTCTTATGTTTTCAGGCTCTTCTAGATTAAAATTGGACAACATGAAACTTTATAAAATGTTGCAAGAGGTGTACATTGATGAAGTTAGTAATTTCTTTAATATTTTATTCAAAAATAAACTACAATATAAATTGGTCGTGATTTTTTATTTGTTTGTTTTTCAAGAATCAATTGGAGAAAAGACTTCTTGATCCAAGCACTAATTATGGTTAAATATTTATTTTTTAAAATATTTTTGTAAATACCCACGGGTACCCGTAGATACCCGCGGATATGAAAAAAATAGATGGGTACCAGCATAACGGATACCCGACGGATATGGGTACGGGTACGGGGCGAATATTTATTCAGTGGGTAGGGTACGGGGGAGCTACTACCCGTACCCTACCCGCCCCATTGACATCCCTAATCCTCCTAATATTGAATATTTGATAATATTATGTTTCCTTTATCGTAATTTTTATTATTTTATAAAAATTAATTAAAATTAATATTGAAGTAGTAGTGAAACGGATACGGGTATGGGTACGAGATTATACTTGTTACTTGGTGGGGATTGGGATGGGACAAAATTTTGATTCCCGTTGGATTTGGGTATGGGGATGGGGATGGATTTTTTCTATGGGAATGGGTATGAGATAGCAAAACTCATCCCCGTCCCACCCCGTTGCCATCCCTACCAGTAGGGGAACCTGACTATGCAGGCATACACAAACAGGTTTGAATATCTGGCGAGGTTTTATTTTGCTACGGTCATAGAGGAATGAAGATGAAGAAAATACAGGGAGGATTGAAACATGAGCTCTGCATATTCCTCGTACCATTGAGGATCAAAGAATTTCCAGTCTTGGTGGAGTAGGTCAAGAGTTAGAGATAGGGCCCAGCAGAGTGGCATGCCCGCAGAAGGCCACTACAGATTCATGGCAGCAGAATAAGCCATATAGCAGATTGTAGTGTTCAACTAGAAAACTACAATGCTATAACTGTAGGGGATAACATCTTAGGAGGGACTACCCAAAACCCTTTGGCAATTCTGGAGGAGGCTTTAGCACTAGCAAGTGCTATGTATGTGAGCAAACTGGACACTTTGCACGACAGTGTCCCAACAAGAAACCCGCTGGTGGCGTTCCAGCAAAGAAGCCAGTGGGAGAACGACCGAGAGCACCAAGGCGTGTGTTAGCATTGACTACCACCGAAGCGACTCAGTCAGGTAACCTGGTGCAAACTACTTGTTTGTTATTTAATCACGAGGTTGTTGTGTTGTATGACTTAAGAGTTACCCATTCATTCGTATCCAATGAATGTGTGAGGAGGCTCGGGCTTGTGATTCAAGAGTTGGGGTGCAAGTTGATAGTCGCGACGCCAGCATCTGGCAGGTATCCAGCAGCTCAGTGTGTGGGGGTGCCCTATGGAAGTAGCAGGCCATAGGTTCAAGATGAACCTCATATGCTTGCCAATGGAGGGTTTGGATGTGATTCTGGAGATGGACTGGCTGTCAAGCAACCACATCGTCATCGATTACGGACGATGTAGAGTAGTGTTCCCAAATATAGAAGGATTGAACATAATATCGTCTAATCAGGCGATGAAGGAAATAGAAGCTGGACCTACTTGCTTTATGATAGTAGCTCAAACAAAGAAGAAGAGTACAACCGAGCAGATTAGAAGCATACTAGTGGTGGATGAGTATACAGATTTCTTCCCAGATGAAATTCCCAAACTATCGCCAAGCAGGGATGTGGATTTCACCATTGATCTTATCCCTAGAGCTGGCCCAATATCGATGGCACCATACAGGATGGCGCCAGCTGAGTTAGCAGAACTAAAAAAGCAAATTGAGGATCTGCTTGAGAAAAAGTTTATCCGGCCGAGTGTGTTGCCGTGGGGAGCATCATGCTCTTGGTAAAGAAGATGGATGGCAGTTCAAGGCTATGTGTTGACTACCGTCAGTTGAACAAGCTGACCATCAAGAACAAGTATCCACTGCCGAGGATTGATGACTTGTTAGATTAGTTGAGAGTAGTGACGATATTCTCTAAGATTTACTTGAGGTCTAGATATCATAAGATCTTAGTCAAGCCAAAGGATGTTCAGAAGATAGCTGCTAGGTCATGTTATGGACACTACGAGTATGTGGTGATGCCATTTCTGGTGACAAATGCTCCTGCAATCTTCATGGACTACATAAACAAAATCTTTCGAACGTACTTGGATAAGTTTGTCGTAGTATTCATTGACGACATACTAATCTATTCTAAGAGCCAGGAAGAGCATGAAGATCATCTGAGAGTGGTGTTAATAGTCCTCAGAGAGCATCAACTATATGGAAAGTTATCGAAGTGTGAATTCTGGCTAAAAGAGATGCAATTCTAGGGTCATGTAATCTCAGCCCAAGGAATAGCAATGGACCCAACAAAGATAGAAACAATGATAAAGTGGGAACGGCCACAGACCGTGACTGAGGTGAGAAGTTTTCTAGGTCTGGTAGGATACTACAAGAGGTTTGTTGAGGGTTTTTCCAAGATGGTGAGTCCATTAACGCAGCTCACCAGAAAAGACCAGCCTTTTTCTTTAATAGACGAGTGTGAAGCCTGTTTTGAGGATATAAAAAGGAGGTTGACCACCGCACCAGTATTGGCTATTACAGACACAACTAAGACGTTGGAGGTGTATTGTGACGCTTCGCACTAGGGTTTGGGTTGTGTGCTGATGCAAGATAAAAGACTAGTGGCCTATTTGTCAAGAAAATTAAAAGTGCATGAGAAGAATTACCCGACGCATGACTTGGAGCTAGCTGTAGTAGTATTTTCGCTCAAGACTTGGAGGCATTACTTGTATGGGTCTTAGTTCCAAGTGTTTAGTGATCACAAGAGTTTGAAGTACTTGTTTGATCAGAAGGAGTTGAATATGAGGTAGAAGCACCGGATGGAATATCTGAAGGATTACGACTTTGAGCTTCTATACCACCCTGGTAAGGCCAATGTCATTGCAGATGCCCTAAGCATGAAGAGAGTTCATGTGTCTGCTATGTGGTGAAAGAACTAGAGCTGATTGAAAAGTTGAGAGATATGAACTTGGGATTACTGATAACGCTGTCGTTGACGCGATCAAATTAATACTACTTATCTATAACAACTTCAGTATTGTTAAGAAAGTAGTCAACAAAATAGTAAGGGTAAAGTAACCCAAAGTCGTCTCCCAACGAACA
>Ga0214543_1013238_pt1 | contig 10483 bp, 10 predicted proteins | sample CNSS2metaG_FD_160094 | JGI IMG/M metagenome (GOLD analysis project Ga0214543, IMG submission 160094) | Root nodule microbial communities from cowpea collected in UCLA plant growth center, Los Angeles, California, USA - CNSS2 | ecosystem: Host-associated > Plants > Roots > Nodule | place: USA...
TACCTTAGGAAGAAAGAAGGAGCTAATGGATTGTGTTCAGGAATGGTTGAGGAATAAAGTGTGTGGGTGAGTACCTCACCCACAAATTAATAAAAATGGCAAAAGGAAAAATTGTTGATGAAAAAGTATTGAAATAATTGCTTTCTAAAAAAAAAGAGCAACAAAGCAATAAACGAAAAATAGTTGTTTTTGAAATTATGCTCCATTATTCTTCCTACATTACTATTTCAAAAACCCAAAAATTCTAAAATTTTTCCTACCTTTACCTTGGCCCGATTATAACTTGTAAAAGAGTCCTCATGATCTTTGAATGCATGTTTTCTGAAAGTTTGTGAATATTAGAGTCTTGTTAAGTATTATGACAGTTTACTTACATGAGTATTTTGAGTGAAAACACAAGCCAAGACACTTGAGTGAATTTTGGAGAGAACATATACATTTTATCTTGAGTGCTTTCTTTCATAATTGATTGTCTTGTAAATTCAAAAGATTAACTCATGTGTGAAAAATAGAATCTTTCTATTTGTATATACATGATAATTTGATTTTTAGAGTATTGATTTGTCTCTAGTGATGTTCATTCCTTTGATCCAGTGTTGATGTGAAATAAAATACCTCAAAACAAGTTTTGAAATTGCTTAATTTTTCCCAGGAGTTCAAAAGGAAAGTGTGTGGGTATGATGAGTGCGTATTTTTGCCCTCATTTAATGTTTAATTCTGGGTATTTAATTGAATTTGTGCACTTAAAGATTTAATTGATAATTATGATAATTAGGTTATTTGAGCTTGTGTGATAAAAATGTCTTAAAAAGTAATTTTAGCTACATAAATTATTTTTGGATATTTTAACGTTTGTTGATGCAGCTGAAGTTAAGTTTTAAACTCATTTAAAGGTGGGAAAATAAATTGATTGAAGTTAGAAAACACCTTTGAATAAGGCTAAAATCAGTAAGTTCTGGAAAAATCACTTTTGCACCCCATACATTACTTATAAACTCCCCTATTTCTAAATGGCTACATAAAACTTACTTCTGCACCCCTAGTTTCTACTAAGTTACACCCCTTTTGTCATTTAAACTCAATTCACTCAGATGTTGCCATCTGGCAATCCTCAAGTTTCAAATCTGACCAACCATTTCTTGCCATGTGTCACTATCCTATCAAATGGTGCCACGTCATCATCTTTAACTCCTTGAAACCCTAGCCTCCATCAGGCCCGACGCCGGCAACCACTGCTCCGTCACCGCCGTTTACCGGAGCAGCACTATTCGGAAGCAGATCTGCGTCATTCACCACAATTCCGTCGTCATCTCTAAGCAAATCGCGTCCTCTTCTTCACGCATCTGTTGTACTTCCATTTTTCATCTCTACAGCAACCAATTTGGCCACGGCAACCACCATCTTCACTGCTACAGATTTGCGCAAACTCCATTGCAGCACCTACGACTCCAACCATGTCGCCGGAGAAAAGAGGAGTCGAGCACCAAGTTTCTGAACCATAGCAGATCCAGATTCGCACCAGTTGTTCGAACAATCACCATGGAATCATCTTCCATCTCGCGCATCTTCATTCTCCACCATTAGAAACGCGAACCATTGACGCTGGAATAGCCCTGCACCAACACAACAGCGGAAACCATCACACCAAGCTTGACAAGCCACCGCGCAGCAGCAACGAGCGCGCAACTATCACCACCGTGCCTGCAGCATTGCAACATCACCAGAACCTCTCGCACACCGCAAGCCAAAACCATCACCACCATGCTTCTCTGTCTCAACACGAACCATTGTAGCGTTGAATACGAGCCACTGTGAGCCATAGGAGAGGAGACGCGCACCAACCATGGCAGCTTCACGCACCTGGACCAGCACCGCATCTGCATTGCGTTCTTCAACACAGATCTGCGCTTCCACTATCATGCCTTCGTCGCCAGAAAACGGCAGCCGCAACCATCATCACGTAGCAAATTTGTTGGAGAAGAGTGTGAGAGTGAAACCCTAAAATTGGTGAGAGAAGGAGCTGCCACGATTGCACAGTCAAACTGGTCAAACCTGGTCAAACAGTCAACTCTAGTCAAATATTCAAATCTGGTCAAAGACTGGTCAAACAAGAGGGGTTTAATTACAAATATTGATATTTTTGGATGTCTCTGTAATTTGGACTACATGATTAAAAATGGCTTATTGAGAAAATTAATGTAAATATTATTTGTTAATAATTTATTAGATATCTTTAAATAATTTATTTATTTAATTATATCATAAATTATTGACTTTGTTGGTAGGGGCGGTGGTTGGATTCTCGTGTTGTCGCTGTTTTGGTGTGGGGCATTTGCCAAATACTACGCTCATTGATAGGTGAGTATCCTTTACCTTCAAATAGGTTAAATTTTGACAATTACCACTCTTGCTTATTTATAATGTTATAATTTAGATTGAAGTGGCAAAGGTAGTCGAGACACAATCCAATTTGGAGCGGCAATTGGAGTTGATAGAGACTCATCAACAGGAGGTACTTTTAAAACCAATTTATTTCTGAATTGATTGCTAGGTTTGAGCCCAAATTGATTGTTTCGTTTTATTTTGGATTCCATTAAGTTGTTAAGTTGATTGATGTCGTGTTCATGTCTCATACAACCATTTGCATTTCTAAATTGATTGCTAGTTTGGAGCCCAAATTGATTGCTTTGTTTTGTTTTGGGTTCCATTAAGTTATTAAGTTGATTGATGCATTTTTTGAATGTGTTCATGTGTCATAAAATAAAGTATTATGTTCTTCACCACCAATATGTGACCAAAAGCAACATATTGATTGCTTCCACCTAAGCCATGTATGTTTTTTTCTGTTTTGTCAATCAAGTCTTTAGATTCCTTTATTTTCCCACTGAGTGCTGCAACCTCATGAACTATGAACACAATCTTCCTGGGCCTGTTTTATATAAAGCTCTAGTTTCTTCTCCAATTCTTCTGCCACTTTCAACTCACCAACCACCTTTAGTGTAGGGACAACTCTAGAACTTCAACACATAACACTATCTACATTAAGAATCAAATAAACTAAATTAAAATTATAAATCTAGGACTTAACTATAAAGTACAACTAGACTAGTCAATTAGGTAAATGCAAATTAGAACTAGATTCTGGATGCAGCCCTTATTATTTGTCACCTCTTTTAAGTTCAGCAAGAGTGTAAGTAGATGTCCCATGGGTTCTCCCACAACTGTCAATTTGGAGCTCAATTGCAAAAATTCAATTTTTGTTAACTCTCTAGTCAACTCTGATTGAAAAAGTCAACTCTATATAATTTGATGAGTCTTTGGATTATTTGCATGCATTGGTTTCTTCCAATCACTATTTCAGTGCTAAATTTGCATGTTTTGGCTGCATTAGAATCATATAACTTAAGTTAAGGTTAGTTATGTTAAATAATTTGAACGAATGGATTTTTTGACGGATCTAGCCGTCGGTAATTACCGACGGAGACATCCATCAGTAATGGCCGACGATTTGGTCGACGGATGCTTCCTTCGGAAATTATCGGCGAACTTTCATAATCCGTCAGTAATACATTACCGACGATGTGTTGAATGATGAATTTTTTTTCGTCAAAAGTTCATCAGTAAAATATCATTATCGATGGATTTGTCGCATTATTGACTAATGAGTTCAAATTTTTGCCCTCATTTAATATTTAAATTTGGTGATTTAATTGAATTTGTTGTGCTTAAAGATTGATTTAATTAGGATTTGTGATTATTGGATTTATTGAGTACGTTTGGTAAAAATGGCGTAAAAATTGATTTTAGTTGCATAAAATATTATCGAATATTCTAACGTTGGATAATGCAGCTAAAGTTTAATTTGAGTCATTAACAATGTGGATTTGAAGTATTCAAAGTTACAAAATAGGTCCAAAATCAGGAAATTCTGGAAAAGAATAAATCAAGAGCTAAATGCACCCCTTGTTTTTATTTACACACTCCTTCTAGAGTGGAACACCAAAAATCTACTCTACACCTTAGTTTCTACTAAGTTGCACCCCTCCTACCACTTAAACTCCACTCAACCAGATTATGCCATGTGGCAATCCCCACCTTCCAAATCAGACCAACCATATGCTGACACGTGTCATAATCCTCCACTCACCAAAATTGACCAATCAGGTCTTGCCACGTCATCATCTTCCTCCATCTCACACATGAAACCCTAACCCTAATTTTCTCCTCTTCCACCACCCTTGCCCGCAGCAAGTTTTCCGACCACCGCGAGCCACCATCATCCTCCTCCATCTTCCTACGTCGTCCGCCCTCCATCCTTTTCGCCGGCAACCACCGCCTGCACAACATCACCACTACACTGCAACAGCTCCTCCAACCTTTCGGCCACCACAGCTCTCATCCATTTTCTCCGCATTAGCTCAACTAGCGAACGCACCAGTTACCACGCAGGAACGTCACTGCTACCATAGCCACCATTCTGCGAGCTTCCATCGCGCCTGCATCCTCCATACCATCCTCCACCATACCGTGAGCGAGAACAAACCACCACCTAAATCTACACCGCAAACCAGAGGAGAGGGGATGTGAACCATCACCACCGCGAGTTCCGAAACAGCAACAACACCGTCAACGCCACCATCTTCATCATGCGAAACCAGCTAGAGCAGCGCGCCACTACCACTGCTGCAACAGCTAAAGCAAACCAGATCTGAACCAGCACAATGCGAGCCAGATTAGAGCAGCGTTCAACCACCATCGCAGCACCACCACGTTGCAAACCGTGAGCACCGCACCGTTCGCCTTCAAGCCTCGTCGGAAAATGACAACAGTAGTCGTCATAACTTCGCAGCCAAAGTGTGAGAGAAACCCTAGTCTGGAGAGAGAAAGCACTCTGCCATGTGTCAAGCTGCTATTGGATAGTCAAACTGGTCAACACTGGTCAACTGGTCAAAGCCAACAGTCAACTCTGGTCAAAACTGCAAAAATGGTTAAATAAGAGGGACAAAATTGGAAATTGGACAGAAATTAAGTTGCTAATTAATTAAAAAAAATAAAAGATTTTAGCAATCGACAGATAAAGCCCAAAGTTCAGTTGAAGCCTATATAAAGAGACTTAAGGGAGCAAAAGCGAAACAACTTACAACTCAAAACTCTCTAGTTTTGGCAGATACCGTCTCCAACACATCTCTCATTCTTTCTTTTATTTTATTTTCTTTCCTTCATAATATTACCATGTATTCCATCAAAGCCATGGAGGGCTAAGCTTTAAGGGTTGATTCCACTGTAATTTCTTAACTGGATTCTGAGGTTAGATGAATTTATGTATTTGTTATTTTGATTATTGTTGTGGTTTTTGTTTATCTATGTCCTTTGCTTCTTACTCAAATAGAAAATAATGATTTTAAATCTACACGCATGCTAATCATATGAGTTAAAAGGTTTTTAAATTAAATTGAGACTTTACTTTGATTTTATTTAGAAACTTTCATTTGATTAAATAAGTTTTTGCCAATAATTGAGACTGTACTTTGATTAAAGGTAATCACTTTAACTAAAATTAGTCAAGACTTTATTTTGATTAATTAAGTTTTCTATTTGGTGAAGAAACAAAGGAATGGACATGATTAAGCATAGTAAAATTTAATTGAGACTGTACTTTGGTTGAATTTACTATGGATAATCTAAAAATTCTCACTTTTAATTGAGACTGTACTTTGATTAAAAGTGAGAGTGCCAACAAATGAATTGAGTCTTTACATTGATTGATTTGTAAATCAACAACAATAATTAATTTAATAATAATCTCTAGATAACCAATGAAGAATCCTATTTAGAAAAAGTAGTGGAATTGACATATTTACTATTACTGTGTTTACAATCTTTTACTTCCGTGTGATTTTCTGTGCATATCAAAACCCCCTATTTTTATAGTTGCTAGTTTTAATTGCATTTTTATAAGAATCAAATATTTGAGATCAATTCCGTATTCGTTGTGAGACGACTCAGGGTTATCTTAATCCTAACTAGTTTGTTCACTACTAACTTGGCAATACTGAAGTTGCTAAAGTTAAGTAGTGGTAATTTGATGGCCTAACGACAACGTTATCACACCGCCAGGAGGGTCCACTTTCGTCGCCAAGTGCCAACTCTTGGATTTTACTCTAGAGTTCACTTTGTGGCCTATCTCCTGGCGGTTCACACTGTTGCGCCAGATGCCACACCAGTAACTAGTAATTTACTAGTTTTAGACACTCTAGAATAGGTTCCAATGAACCTATTTACACAAGACACTCAATTCATGCAAAACATGCATCCATGACAAGTAAATACATTTTCATATCATTAAGTTGAACTCAACTACACAATATTACATGGTCATAAATCAAACACAACCATGTTCTTGCTTTTATACATCTCGGAGAATCACTATAAATCCACAAAAAACTATCAAACAAAGTGTTATACCCAACACACAATCTTGATAACCAAACAATATACAAACAATATCTCACGGGCAATAAAATAATAATAATGATAATAATAAAAAAACAACAATAACAATAATGATAATAATAATAATAATAATAATAATAAAAGTAATAATAATAGAAATTATAATAATTATTATTATTATAATTTTAATTTTAATTTTAATAAAATAATAATAAAAAAAATAGTAAAATAAAATAATAATAATAATAATAAGGATAATAATAATAATAATAATAATAATAATAATGGTAAAATAAAATTAATAATAAGAATATTAAGAATAATATTAAGTGTGTCGTATTTAGAAGAAAAACTCTAAACATCTCGCCAAGCCAAAAAGAAGAATTATGATAATCATAGCAATGATTGGGTTACACAATCCAAAAAGAAGAATCATGATAATCATAGCAATGATTGGGTCACAAAGAGAACTCAATACAACGGAAACCACAAGCACACACATACTCTCTCTAAAACCACATACGAATCATAGCAATGATTGGGTCACAAAGAGAACTCAATACAACGGAAACCACAAGCGCACACATACTCTCTCTAAAACCACATACGACAACCATCAAGGATTTGATTCAGGAGAAACCTTTCATGCATCAATATATAACGCAATTGCATATAATATCATTAAAACAAGAAATCCAGCCCTTCTAGTTTCCTTCTATGAAGGCAAGGGTTTTCTGAATGTCTCTCCTCACCACCAAAATAATGTGAGCGCAAAAGAACTATTTTTTGTTCACCAAAGTTCGAACCCACACCCTCGCAAATACAAAGGCAAAGCACAGCCAACCAACCAATTCATATTTTGTGATGTTTTATGCACATATGTGCTTATACTTAAGTCAGGAGATCTTATCCCCAGGCAAAAAACAAATTAAATAATTAATTAACACCACAATGTCTTACACAAAACTTGAACCCAAGTCCTTTCATATAGTACTCTCAACCACTTGAGCTAGTACTATTCCTTATCTTCTCTCTCCACATTAATTAACTTAGAGATTCTTGCCCTCGCATTTATTAAATAAATATTTATTTATTTTTCATGGGTCTTACAGCAGCGGTGCATACTCTCACACAACACAAACATCAATTCCTCAATTATCACCAATCCCGCAACATTCCCCTTCGTAGAACAAACAATCCTCACCTTCATCACCATCCAATCTATGACATACCACAATATAAATCAAAACAGAGAGGAAAGAAAAATCGTCGGCAACATTGTCGCTGGCGAGTCGGTGTTCGAATGGGCAAAGCAACAGCGGCTTCAATCACGAATGAGAGCGTAGTAGTAAAGCACAATGGTGTGGATTCCAGACCCGGTGTGGCTCGTGCGAGAAGAAAATGAGACGCTTGGAGTGTCACGGAGGTCGACCGCTTCTAGTTATCGGTGATGGCATCGCTTCTAGTTACTGGTGATGCTGTCATTGGTGACTAGCGGATTGGGAAGTATGCGAGGTTGTGACCTTAGGGCTGGAAGGAGTGTCTCGCGTTCGTGGTGAAAACGAGAATGAAGGAGCACTCGTGAGAAGGAAAAAACGAAGTCGAAATGGTGACACGAGCATCGGCAGCTCCGTCGATGGTGGTCGCCGTCGTCACCGACGTTTAAGGATAAGGGTTGTTGTGCTGCGTTGAAGATGATGGCTGGGAGAAGAAAGATACATGCAGAGAATTTAGGTTTTAGGGGTTTTTTGAAAGAAGATGGGCTGAGACGCTTTTGCTCCAATCACCCCCGTTTTCAATCTTTGCACCTCTCCCATTTTGTGTTCTGGATTTGTTTGGGTTTACACAGCGCACCTCTTTGTTTACTGCACACACCCCACGTCATTTTATTTCTTACACCTATGTCTCACTTCGTGTATTCCACACGTTTACTTCATGTACCTCCATAATTGATAACCTCACACCCCATATTTATGTTGGTCTTTGTTTAGTTTGATTGTGTTTGCTGACTGCACCCTAGCTTTCATAGTTTACACTCTTTTTGTATTTTTTCTCTATTTTGATATTTTTAGTTATTACACCCCACTATGTTTTATGCCTACACCCTCCATGCACCTTTTTTTTATTTTTATTTTTATTTTGTCTTTTTTTACCTTCATTTTTTTTGTCCCATCTTTTTGTACACATTTTTATTTTTCTAAAAAACCAAAAATATTTGAAAATCATAAAAATTACAAACATAGAAAAATATAAAACATGGAAAATTTTTTTCTCACTTTATTGTGTCTGTCTAACCGTTCGCGTCATGTGACACTATTTTTCAAATAATTCAAAAATACCAAACAAAATTTCAAAATATAAAAATATCATCATTTTCAAACAAAAAGTCTTCTTTAAGAACTACATGATCCTTGATTCTCCATTGTGAGATATGTAGGAGCAAGGCCAATGATAACGTTGTCGTTGATGTGATCAAATTAATACTACTTATCTATAACAACTTCAGTATTGTTAAGAAAGTAGCCAAAGAATCAATTATGTGTTCGTTGGGAGACGACTTAGGGTTAACTTAACCCATACTAATCTTTTGGCTACTTTCTTAACAATACTGAAATTGTTATAGATAAGTAGTATTAATTTGATCACATCAACGACAACATTATCAAATTTGGCGTCGTTGCCGGGAAACACGGTTAGAATTTTTATCATTTTAGTTCTTATTTTTTTATTTTATTCTTTTGATTTTATTTTTTGTTTATCACTAACATTTTTTTTATCTCAATTTTTTTCTAACACTTATTTTATTTTCTTTAGTTATTTTATTTTTTTAGCTACTTTATTTTTTTAAACATAATTTTTGTTTGAGGAATTTTGTTGGGAAATTTGTGAAACTAGTTGGGGAACACTTTGGCTAAGGAAAGACAAGGTACTTAAGTTGTCCATTGAGACACACTTCTCTTTCCTAGAACTCTAATTAACAAGCTTTCAACTTATTTCTTTTCAGAAAACCTCTTTCAAAAATGCAAAATCATTTTTCATATGAAAATAATCAACAATGTGATTTTCAAGTGAATTATAATCCACAGTAACCACATTATCCATACAATTATCAGCAACAAATTGTTACACCTACTTCTGCACCTAATATAAGTAGGTTAACTTTACGACAATTTAATGATCTATATTCTAGATCATCTTTTGTGGAATATGAGCGACCATCATACCATGAGCAACAACCATATTCTGAGTGTCCACCTCTGCTATCATATGTTCCATTTGGTTCTCAACAACAACAACATGCACCATGACAACAAGTTGCAACAATCAATGGACCATCCTATAAGGAAGTTGTGTTATTAATGGATGGACTAAGAGAGAAATTAGACACCATAGATGAAAGGTTGCGAGCTGATCAACGATGCAAAGATATTAAGCAAAAATGGTATGGAAATGATAAATTATTGTATGACATGATGGAGGATGCAAGTAACAACAAATTTGTAGAATTACTTTGCACTGTTAATACCACCCTCCAATGCCATCCGAGATTTGCTGAAATCCGAGAATTTAGAGCACTTCATCAAGAAATAAAAGATATGCTTCTAAAGTTGGCCATTAGAGCTGAACAAATGTTAGAAGATTTAAGTCAACTAATGAAAGATAAAGCTATAGAGGCCACCTTAGAAAAACTTATGAAGACGATCATTGAGCAAAGAGATGAAATGATAATCTTAAGGAGCATGAATCAAAGGATGGAACAATTGAGCACTAATGTGAATGAGTACACGATTCAAATGTTAAATCAACCAACACCAGAATCACATCACATTGATATATCTACTAATAGATATAATGATGCTTATAGTAATATGTCTACTAATGGACATATCAATTTTGGTAAAGATGTTGCTGATGAAGAAATTGAAGATTCTCACACATACATATCTACTAATGGATATGTTGATGATGCTCAATGTGAATATAAAGTTTTATCTATTGATGATGATATGAGTATAGATGATCTTTTTGA
>Ga0214543_1013239_pt1 | contig 10482 bp, 4 predicted proteins | sample CNSS2metaG_FD_160094 | JGI IMG/M metagenome (GOLD analysis project Ga0214543, IMG submission 160094) | Root nodule microbial communities from cowpea collected in UCLA plant growth center, Los Angeles, California, USA - CNSS2 | ecosystem: Host-associated > Plants > Roots > Nodule | place: USA...
AGTATAGTAGCTCTTCTAGAGTCTTCAAATATATTTGTAGTACTATAAATAATACTAACATCGATGTCTCACATTATCAAACAAGAGAAAAATTTATTACTCTTGAGAATTGTATAAGTTGTTGCACAATCAATAAGACACATATCTTTTGGTACTAGTGCAAAACATTCGTTTTTCATATAAACGTAAATATCAATATGAGATTTTTTTTTTCAACACTCTCATAATCAATTAGGTGATCAATGCTTTCATTTGCTTTAGCAAAGAAAATAACAATATCAACATGATTAGCATCCATATGGCCATAATCATAATCACCATCTTCATAAGCAAAATGTGTTTCTATGTTCTTCTCATTATTTGTAAGATGTTTTGGTGTACAATAAGTACAACTCAAATGGCCTTTACCACCGTAACGATAATATATACTTTCATCTTTTTGTCAATATTTTCACATTTTCCTTTTTCTTTTTTTTTTCACATTATTATGCCACTTCTGGTGACAAAATGTGTCTTTGAAATTTTCTTTATAACCATGTCCACAATCAAGATCATGATCGATCATGAAAATATAAATCAAATGTTGTTGCATTCACTTCTGGGAATGGAGCAGAACCAATTTGGACAGGTTTCATGATTTTCTTAAGGTCAAAAGCTCATTGCTTTATTCAGCCATACAAAGGCATGAAATAAATTCATAATATTGATTGCTGCATTCACTTTTGGGAATGGAGCATATTAGGCGGATCTCATGATTTTTCATCAAAAGCTTTATTGCTTTGTCCAGCCAGCCATACATAGGCATGAAATAAATTCACAATATTTGTGAAATCTCTTTTCACAATATTTTTGTCATGTTGCTTAGATGCTTTATTTCTTTATTTAATGGTATCTCAATATCCATTGCACTTAAATATATTTCAACATTTAAAATCCAATATAAGGAATTCTTCCTTGTAATATCAAGGATCACAAATCCAAATTTTGCAACATTTTGTGTGTTTAGAACTAGCACATAAAATAATTATATTAATAATAATAATAATAATAATCACCGTCAAAATAAAAATAAAAATAATAAGATGAAGATGAAAATTGATAAAGTTAAATAATTCTTATCATAAGAGGAAGAATATAAGGTAAAATTATAATTTGAGAAAGGATTAGAAAGAGCCTGGATTGAGACACGCATAACACTGTCATTATAGAGAAAAAGCTTCCACTAGTCCTCAATTGGTTGGAGCATGGTGCTGATAACGTGTTATGAAATAAAGGGAATAACAGAGAAGATAATAGAGAAGAAACAACAGAGAAGATAATAGAGAAGAAACAACAGAGAATAGAGAATGAGAGAATAGGGAGCAACTCATCTGTGTATTATTACTGATAGGAAGAGTCCTATTTATAGATACAATATGTAAATAAATCAACTTAGTTAATACAAATATTTACCATAAAGAGTAATGAATCATATGAGTAAATCAATGGACAATCATTAATTCATAACAAAAATGTTACAAAAAGACAATTTGTAACATTTTTTAATTATTACAAAAAGACAATTTGTAACATTTTTTAATTGTTACAAAACAAGATTATTGGTAACATTTATTGAAATGTTAGAAAATATATAGGTAACATTTTTTTAAATGCTATAAAATATATTAGTAACATTTTCCAAGTGTTACAAAAAAACTAAATTTGTAACATTTTTCTAATGTTAGTAAAGACACTAATTGGTAACATTTTTAAAATGATGCTAAATATACATAAAAATGTTGCTAAAGCCTTTTTGTAACATGTACTATACACAACATGTGTATAAATGTTACCTTTGCAAATGGTAACATTTATTTAGGCTTTAGCAACATTTTTTAAATGTTATTAAAACTCATATATCTAGTAGTGTAGGATGACTTACTTTAACGACATTGACATGTTCCAGTTAGTAGAATGTCCTACTTGCCAATCATTTTGAGATTACAACAACTATATGCATATGAGAAAACTACTTCATAAATGAAGTGACATTATGTAAATATAAGATATGATGGTTTGTTACGACATCCATTTGATGGAAAAGCATGGAAACACTTTGATAACATGTATCTAGATTTTGTTGTTGACCCATGACATGTAAGACTTGGTCTGTGTTCTAATGGCTTTATTGTGTTTAAGTTTCAACATTTTCTTCCTCTTTTTGTTATGTATTTGTTATTCCGTATAACCTACCATCTAATATGTGTCTGACCAAACCTTTCATGTTTCTAACATGTGTCATACCTGGTCCAACAAACCCAACCACAAAAATTGATGTGTACTTACAACCTTTTATTGATGACCTCATAATTGTGGAGTGAAGGTGTAATGACATATGATATTTTCACAAAAACAAAACTTTGTAATGCGAGCTTGCTTAATATGAACAATAAATAGTTTTTCTGCTTATACCATTTTGTCTGGATAGGGGATGAAAGGTAAACTGACATGTTTTCATTGTATGGATGACACTAAAGCTTTCACATTAAGATATGGTGGTAAAACTTTTAGGTTTGATTGTCATTGTAGATTTTTGCCAAAAGATCACCCTTTTAGAAGTAGTAGACAAAGATTTCTGAAGAATAAAGTTGAATTGAATGATCCTTCTTATTTGTTGAATGGGGATCCAGTATGACAATTTTTTCATGACTTTCCTCGGGTAGTTGATGGTATATTTGATATGTTGCCAAGATATGGACAACTTCATAATTAGACAAAAAAGATCAATATTTTAGGATCTCCCTTATTGGAAAGACAACTTGTCAAGACACCTTTACGTCATGCACATTGAAAAAAATGTTTTTGACAATGTATTCAACATTGTGATGGATGTCAAGTAAAACAAAGGACAATGAAGATGGAAAAATGGATGTTGCTAAATTTTGTGCAAGGGGGACTTGGAGTTGCTTTAATTACCTAATGGTAAATTATCAAAACAAAAGGCAAATTACACAATGACAATAAAACATGAAAATCAATTTATGAATGGATCACTGAGTTTAAAATGCCCCTCAAACCTTTCAAGGTTTGCCAATATAGACAAGGGAAATATGCATGTGATGAAGAGTCGGGATTGTCATGTATTCATGGAGTGTTCACTACTAATTTTATTCCGTTCATTATCAGAATTTGTCTGAAATCCCATAGCAAATTTAAATTGTTTCTTTAAAGATTTTGTATTTTAATTGAGGATAGAAGATGTAGTGATAATGGAACAAAATATGTCAATCATAGTATGTAAATTGGAAAGAATTTTCCCACAAGGTTTCTTTGATTCAATGAAACATCTTGCAATTCATCTATCCACGGAAGTGATTTAATTTTTATCCATTAACTCATTTTTTTTAATTTACTCATTTTCAATCTTTCAAATTTATTCTTTAGTCCAAACACATTCAAGTGTAATGATGATGTTATAAACAAAGAGATTATAAAATAAGAAAAAAAATAATAAAAGAAACTATAAGTAGGAATATTTTTTTCCTTCTTCTAATGCAATAAATCCTTACAATTCCCCCTCTATTTACAAAGTTTCTACTTATTTTCAAAAAAATATTTTTTAATAATACTAAGAAATTTTTACTTTTTATATATTTGTTTAATTTATTTATTTTTATATAGTCTTTTTTTTAAATGGTTAAATTTTCTATCTAATTTTAAATAAGTATTCTTTAAAATTATTATTTTAAAGACTTATTTTAAATTTAAAAAATAAACCAGTTTAACAGAAAAAAAAATTATTCATTTTAATAATCTAAGGTACTTTTATAACTATAATTAGTATTCATATGATGTGTGTATTGTGAAGCATTTCATCAACATTAGGGCTGATGAATTGTAAAATTATTTTATTTATGTTAATAAGTAGTTTCTTTCAATATGTTTAGATTATTTTATTAACTATTAATATTAATATAATTAAATGAAATTGATAGTAATATTTGTGTTGATAAGTAGTTTCTTTCAATAGTTTTTAGATTATTTTATTAACTATTAATATTAATATACTTAAATGAAATTGATATTTCTCTATTTTTCTCTTTAAAATAATAATAGAGAATCATAATGATGGCATCTGTTTATGACTATGGTATTTTAATTATTATTTTACTGTAATACTTTTTTAAATTATTGAAATTTTAAATAAAAACTCAAATTTTTATTAAAATTTATAATTATTTTACATTAGAATAAAATATAATTTTTTACACAAATATTACTTGAACTTTAATATATATAAAATACTTTAAGTTATGATAAATTTAAAATAAATTAAAAAATATAAAATTATAATTATCAAAATATGTAGTTTGTAATATTAAGATTTGATTTAATAATTAATCATGTTATTATTAATATTTTCAACTTTTAACTGGTTGATAAGTTAGTTTTATCAAATAATTTCAATTTTAGGTAATTATTAGAGTTTTTGCTGGTTTTCAGCTTTTAATTAATTTTAAACTTAAAAGTTAGGATTAAAACTAATTTTAATTTCTTTCATGTGTGAAAAAAGAGTTGGTTTCAGTTTGAAAATTAACCTCCACCCTTTCGGGTTTCTATGAATTTCTCCAAATTCGAAAAAAAAAAAAAGAAGAAGAAGAAATTACATGAAAATGAGTTTCAATTTAAAATTCTAAACTCTAACTATTTGAGCTAATTTTTCAAAGTATTAAAATCCTTTTAAAATGGGTGACAAAACAGATTAGGATGTCACTTTTTAGTTCGGTCCGTCCGTGATCCGTTAAAAATAGATTGAGTTGTGCTGACTCATCAAACAAAAATAGATCAATAATCATAACTCGTTCTCTACGGAATGAGATGGACTGTCCGTTTGATTTTTTATCTTCTTCTTTTTAAAATTTTTTTATATATACATATAAATTAATATTTAAAAAATATTTAATCAAATAAAATATTTTTAAACTTTTAGTTGATTAGTTAATATTTTTAATTAGATAAATTAAAATATTTATTATATTTATATATTACATTACTCGATTATAACTAATAATTGAAACTTAAATGGTAGGGTTTAATGATTTGAATTACAATATTATTACATATTTACACATTTAAAAAATATAATATAAAAATTAACATTTTTAATTACTTTTATTTTATTTTGTTTTTTAAAAATGGATCAATAGATCAAGAAGGATTGACCCGCATCTTGACCTATCAAATTGACAAATTAGATAAAACAAACTAAAACAATCTAACAGATTAAAATCTTTAACTTTATCCGTCTTTTTTAATACGAGTGACGAGTTGGCCTGTATAATCCAACTCGTCTTGTGACCGTTACTTTTAAACTATTTTCTTGTTTAAAAAGTCTTATTTTCATGCAATTATATTCTTAAAAATATCATTGTCGTTCGACCATACCCTTTTATATTGGTAGGACATGTTGGTTAACTCAAGCTTCTTTATTTAGAAAAAATTATTAACAAGTATTTTTACTATATTTGTTAAGAAATAACATAACATTTTTTTTATATAAGTGTTGTTATAATATATTTTTATTTTTAATAAAAATATTTTAGGTAGTGATTCCTTAACCATTATATTTGTTAATTATTTATTTATTTATTAATTTTTATACTCGCATTCAAAGCTGACATCTGATTCCAAGCAATATTTAATGAATTTCTCGAATAATAAAGTGAACAAAAAGAACATTTGTTTGGCCTTTATCTAGCATAATATTGTTGCTCGCACAGCCTTTATCGCCCTACCACCGGATCTCCATGCTTAGCTGATGGAATAGATACTAATTTTCCATTATTTAAATCATTGTGATTCGTGAAAACTTTTTGTTATCTCTTTTTTTTTTCCTTCTTTTTCCTTCTGTTGTTTATATTATTTCTCAAACAATCTTATTTAACACTCTAACTTAATGAATATAAAGACTTCGTTCTACCTCACTCTAAATTTTACATTTAATTTCTATTATAATTCAAGTCTTACTTATCCAAAAACTTAATTCTTGTAAAAGAGACTCAATACCACCATTTTTATTAAAATAGTGTTAATGTCATTTAAAAATGTTATATGTCAAAATCTAAATTTTTTATTTATTTTTTATTGTTATAATTTTTATCAATATTGAACTGAATTTTTTTCCTTTTTAGAATTTTATCCGTCATGATAGCACATTATTAAAGAACTTGTTATCAATAAAATTGAGATGCCAAAAGTTCAAGATGATCCATATATGACCTTCTAATCATATTACCAAAGTTGACAAGAAAACCCTTGTAGGTACAATACGACAACACAATTTTTTAGAGTTGATAATCTTTTTGTTTCTTTACATATTTTCCTATCAGACATATTAGAGGTCGCTAAAAGAACCTCCACGCTAATCATTTTAATTTATGGGTCATGTAAGTCATATTTTAATTTATACTTCTTATATTGTAATAATTACATTTAATTATAATTCATTGTGTTGGGTAAATTGACAAATTGAGTTTGGAGGAAGACAAATCAAACATAGATTTGTTGAATCTTAATCCATCCAAAAATTCAATAGCACAAAAGTCTAAATCCAACAATACTAGTAATCAAGGATGAGTGACCCACCTAGACATATTTACTTAGTTCCATATATTGAATGATTAGATTTTTATCTTGTAATTTTTTTTAATTGTGTTAATTATATAACTAACTGTTTATCATTCAATGTAGGTCTCGTAAAAAGTTGTTTGTAGTTATACCTAGGGATTCACAATAGTATGGTACTGTTTCCTTTAAAGAAAACCCAACTAAGAAATGAAAAACTTATTTCAAGGATTATTTTAACGTTTTTCATTACATTGGAAAACTATAAGTGTATATTTGACTAAAATATTTTCTTATTGTAATTAGAGTTGTGATTTATACAAATATTTTAAATAGAAGGAGCAAAACAAGGTCACTACAATTCAAGTACTCTTAGTATTGATAACTTTTAATACATACAATATTTATTTTATTTATTGGATTTTTTTTTTCATTTTAGTGTAATAGGAAAACATATTCATTCAAACGTGACTATTACATTATGTTATGGATGAGAGTCATCATTTAAGCAAGAATTTCTAATTTCTATAAAGAAGTAACATATTTCAATAATTACTAAAATGTATTTTACTTTTATAAGTTTTACATAATAATGTAAGCCAAATGTTTCGAGTCTTTAATTATCAATCTTCATTCTCATGTGATATCATGCAACAAATAAGAGAACAATAGTTAACTTATTGTATATACTTCACAATACTAAAGATAAACATGTGATTACATATCTTTCTAATATCTTGATGCATTTAATTTAAGCATGAACACAATGAGATAATTGTCGCATTCGTATGTTTTTTATTTATTCCTTTTCTCACTTTTCACTAACAAGACATGCATAACCACATAGATTACAAACTCCATCATCATCAATCATGTAATGTGTTTCTCACTTTTGTAATTGAAGGTGACCGGAAAATATTTTCTATAATTTGCTCACACATAAACAAAGTCTATTATATTATATTTGATAAAATTTAGACATCATTTCGTATTGGTCTTTGAAATACACAAAATGAATGATAACAAAACACTACAGTAAATATGTATCTAGAGTTCAATACAAAAATGATTTTAGCTAAAGTTTCATCAAATTTAAGGTCATACTTATTATGTGTATGTATTAACTAATTATAAAAAACAAATTTTCAAACCATATAATTCAACGATTAAAGCTTTAATACAATTAGTTTTTAACCATTTATCTTAAATATCAATTGAGAACTAAAGTTCCCTCAATATATGCATGACTACAATACTTAACATATTACAATACATCTTACTTTTTACGGTCAATTTAAACTATACTTTTCCCTGTAATTTTCTACAATACGTTTTATAAATTTTCTATAATTTAATCTTTAAAATTTTAAACAAACTAATGACTAAATAATCAAGTCGTTCCTAAAAACTAAATTAATTAATTAATTAATATCTATAATTTTTATCATGTTTAAATTATAATTTTAAACATCTTATAATATGTATTGCTACACAAAAACTAATTTTATTATTTCAAATTTCAAAATTTTCGAAGGAAGAAAATACAATTTCTAAAACTTTAAAACTAGAAAACTTGCTTTTCCCTAAAAGTGACTTAAAATAATTATTTTGAAATCTATAAAAACATTTCAACCCCTCTTTATTCACTAATAAAACAAAATATTTTTTGTCAATTTTGTATGAAAAGTAATTTGGAATAACTTGCTACCCATTTTTTTTAAAATGTTTTGTACAAGATATTTTTTACAAAATTTTTTTAAGAGATATTTTTGAATTTTATAATTTTATAATTTTTAAGAATTAATTATCTGTGAAGGAATTATCTGTCAATCAAAATTCTTAGAAAAAATAACAAAAAAAATCATAAAATTTTATACCAAATTTGTAAGAAAAATTAATGAAATATTAAAGATTCTAGTATTATTTTTCTCAACTTGTTTGTTTTTAAATTGATTTAAATGAATAAATACTTACAGTTATTAAGAAAACATAAAACTACTGTATTGCAAAACTTGAATAAATAACTTTGTACTTTTACATACTAATTAATATAAGAATTGATATTAAATCTCTTTAAAAAAATTATATATTCTATGCCCTTTAAGGAATATGTGCTTTCTACTTGTGGAAGGATTATTTGGCAGAAAACGGTCCTAGTTTGGCACGGTGAGTGACCATAAACACTTTATTCCCACCATCATTACTTGCTTATCCTTAACATGTTCGGATCCTATACTTCTTATATATATCAATTTCAAGAATGACATTCCTATGGTCCTCAAATGCAGGACACATATATGATGGTGTGAAACATGCCACTTGCAATGAAGCCAAAACAATTTTGTTAACAGTTGCATGCATGTTGAATGCAGCACACATATGATGGCTTTGTTTCAATGTGTTTGCATCTATTCTTACGTAAGCTAGTAAGTTACCTAAGGTGCAAGCATGAAAGAAAATATGATCTAGGGTCCATATCATGATTCCCTTCTCAAGCTTAATCTTCACCCTATTAAACCAGAACCTAAAAAAGGAAGTGCATTTATTTCTCCCACCCTAGGAATTTGTCTGGTTTTCTTTTTATGTTTTTTTTTTTCAAAAGTTTTTAAGTGAGTTACTTTCACAAAATTTATTATCTATGGATATATACATGGTTAAGAATATAGACTTTTAAACCTAACTCAATCCTACAACTTCTTAATTTATAAGGGGAGGTTTGCACTCACATATATACTCTAAATTGACCTTATATCTTTAATCAAAATTGCCTTATCTCTAGTCGATATGAAACTTCCAGCATACACCCCTTATGCTGAGGTATATATTTTGAGCGTGAGAGACATTAACGGGTGGTTCGGTAGATCTCACTAGGATAAACCCTAACTATGATTTTGATACCATGCTAAGAAATGAACTTTGAGTCTAACTCAACACCACAAAAAGACTTGTAAAGTGAGATTTGTACTTACATATATATTCTAAATTGACTGTATTTCTAATCGGTGTAAGACTTCTAATCAACTACGATAATGATAAAGCTAACATAGGTCTTTTGAAAAACAATACGGTGGAATAAGGTCATTTTATTTGATTTTTAATATTTTTTCATCAATGGAATGATTTAATTAGTTGTACTAAATGTAAATAACGGATTTTAAATATATCTCAAAATTAAAGTAAGCTCATATCATAAATATGATATGGAAAATGATATACCTCCTAAAAGTTTAAATTTACTTTTTATTTTTTAAAATCTACCATTAATATTAAATTTAAATTTCAGCGTTTTTAAAAGGCATGATTAATAACTGAAAATAAAATATTAAAATATAAATTACTATTTTAAATATGAAATATAATTCATATATTGAAAAATATATTTATTTATTATAGACTTCACTTCATGTATACATTTTTGAGTTAAAATCTTACTTACTTGTGATGGAAGAATAGTACTATTAGTTTTTCTGAGAGAGTAGTAGAGAAGTTTGACATCATTCTTAATGTGCATAATAAATACTGTAGAAACAGTATAACTTTGTTAATTTTCATGCCATTCAAAACCTATTTTCTATACATTTTCATTAGTAGGTGCTTAGTAATATTACTTCGGTTCCTAATAGTAATACGAATCTACGTACTATTTCTATTTCCTACCTGTTTAATGAAAATACACAATTAATGTCTTATTTTATATCAAATTGTTTATATTTTTTATATATTATTTTTTTCTTTTTCATGACTCTATATTTTTTACATTAAGATTTTTCTTTCCTTTTATATATATATTTATATATATATATATATATATATATATATATATATATATATATATATATATATATATATATATATATATGTGTGTGTGTGTGTGTGTGT
>Ga0214543_1013243_pt1 | contig 10480 bp, 15 predicted proteins | sample CNSS2metaG_FD_160094 | JGI IMG/M metagenome (GOLD analysis project Ga0214543, IMG submission 160094) | Root nodule microbial communities from cowpea collected in UCLA plant growth center, Los Angeles, California, USA - CNSS2 | ecosystem: Host-associated > Plants > Roots > Nodule | place: USA...
ATCAACGCCACATCGTGGGCGCGTGCGAAAGGGCATCTCGCCCAATCTGCCTAAGCCTCTCGCGAGAGACTTCGCCCCCGGTTTCCAGGATCTTCGAAGCAACGTGCGTACGTGCGCCGATCTGTCGGCCTAAGACGCTTTCGCATACTTCATCAAGGACCGCGCGCAAAAGCGCGATAGTTGCCGTATCGAACATGAGGTGCCCCCAAAAGGGAAAATCCAATCTTAGCCCGGGTCTGCCGGCGTGTGGATTCGGGCATGTTAGCCTTTGTGGAAAATACGACCGAACTAGAAACGGGTGCAAGATTACGGGTGCCGATGCCCCGCTCGCAAACCTATTGGGTTCGAAGCAGCGTTCGCGCAAAACAACGCGCGGTAACGATTCACGACAACCCACTCTCACTATAATTATCGTGTCTCACTGCAGGGGTGCAGTCCAGTCGTGGGGACAGCGCTAGCTTTGGGCGCCACCGCTGATGAACCACTTTTGTAGGCGGGCCTCTTGATGACTCGCACACGCATCCTTTGTCGCCAATGGGACCGCACACCGTTTAGCTAAAGGTGCCGAGGCACTCGTCCCCCCTTCCATCCACAGCCCACAGTATTTGTCGATCGCGCCGCGAACAAATTGACTTGCAGCTGGAAACCGGTCCGTTCGAAGCAACGGATCCGCATGGAGGAGACGGACGTTAAGCTCATCCGGCCTTAGAGCGACGCCTCTTCGAGGGCAGAACGCGGCTTCGCCCAATCTCTCCATCGCTAGCCTAAGTTTGGCGAAAAGCGGCTCAGTCAGGCTTGTTGCTCCATTTCGCGCATTATACGCTCATTTTCGGCGATCCGCTCTGTTTCGGCGGCTTTAGCTTCATCGCTGGTCCGCCAGCTGCCGGTCAGAATTTTCGGCAAAACGTCATCGAGCTGTGTCGGAAAACCGACAAAGGCGATGCGGCCGTCACGGTCGACCACGAACGAGGTGGGAATCCCGACAGACAAGCTGGCATCTAGCCAGAGCTTTTCCATTTCGCCTGTGTAGTCGAACCCGATCCGGTAATTGAGATTCGGTACCTTTTCAGTCAACCAGGCGTCCAACTTGTCTCGGGCCTCGTCCGCTGTTTGAGCGCGTTCAAGAGCTGCCAGTCCGAGGACCTCAAGGCCGCTGCTTTTGTATTTTTCTTGCAACTGCACCAGTTCCGGGACCGCCGCGACACACGGTCCGCACCAAGTTGCCCAAAATTCGACGATGTACACCTTCCCAGGCTGGAAGCTCGAGAGGGGCTCGCCACGCAGCCAGTTCTCCACTTTTATCGGAGGAGCTGGAGATTCTAATCCGAGCACCATGTTACTCTCCAAAACTTAGTGCCCGACCTTGGGCGACTTTTTGTGTAGCTGATCTCTGATCGCAGGCGCGACCGGCTTGCCGCATGGGGGCTTCCCAGCGAGATCCGCGGCGAATGTCGGTGCCGCCGCTAAGCGCGAGGACGATCCAAGTCACAAGCAGGAAGGTTTTCCCTCATGAGGGGTTACATCCGTTCAAGGAAGCAGAGCTTCGGGTGGTGCGCATCTGTTTGCACCAGCACTCGTTCGCTATTGCCGCACTCCAGTAGCAAGGTCTGTTAGCAAGGTCTGTGCCATGTCGTCTGCGTGCATTGTCCTGAACCTATTTGCGGCGCACTTTCCCGAGGTTTGGACGATTTCCTGCATCGCATAGGAATTTCACGGCGGGATTCACCTCAGGCGGGAGCTGATCATGCGATATGATCGAGTAGACGCCCACATCCTCGAGATTGTGCGAAAGAACAACCGCCTAACTTCCGAGGTGCTCGGCGAAATGGCCAGGCTTTCTGCTACCGCCCTGTCAACGACGACTAAAGAGGCTCCGCTCTGAGGGCATCATCGAAACCGATGTCTCAATCGTCCCGCCGAAGGCGGTGGGAAGACCTATTCAAATGCTTGTGCTGGTCACCCCGGAGCGGGAGCGCGCCTCCCTTGCGAAATCGATCCTATCTGCCATTGCTACATGATGCGTTAGGGCGGCGGCGGTCCTAGACACGAGATCTTGCCGGATCGCTCGCATGACTAAGCGCTCACTCCGCTTGGATTCCGTGTCCAACGTCTGACACGGGACAAATCCGTTAGGTTCAAAACACCGGCTGCGTTTGGGCGCCTTGGAGTTTTCAAAAGCGTATCAGGCGCTTGATGCGTGCTGACCGAGATGGCACGCCTGTTGCTATTGGGATCAGAAACACGGAGTGAGGGCTGAGCGCACATCAGCTGCGCAAAACGAGTGATGCTCTCCTTCTCTTGAAGGTGTGCTCCGTTTCTGAGAGAGACAGGCTAGCGCACAAAGTCGCACAACGAGTGGCAATAGTTTTGGAGAACAACATGGTGCTGCGCATGGAGCCCCCAGCTCCTCCGATCAAGGTGGAGAATTGGCTGCGCGGCGAGCCCCTCACGAGCTTCCAGCCCGGGAAGGTGTACATCGTCGAATTTGGGCAACTTGGTGCGGGCCATGTCCGGCAGTGATGCCTCATCTAGTACAGCTGCAAGAGAAATACAAAGACAGCGGACTTGAGCTGCTCGGCGTCGCAGCTTACGAACAAGCTCCAACGGCGGACGAGGCCCGAACAAGCTGGACGCGTGGTTGACCGACAAGTTCTCGAACCTGAACTTTCGGATCGGGTTCGACTCCACAGGCGAAATGAACAAGCTTTGGATGGATCCCAGCTTTTCTGTCGGGATTCCCACCTCTTTCGTTGTCGACCGTGACGGCCGCATCGCCTTTGTCGGTTTTCCGACACAGCTCGATGACGGTCCTGCCGAAAATTCTTAACGGCAGCTGGCGCACCAGCGATGAAGCCAAGGCCGCCGATACAGAGCGGATCGACAGCGGACGCGAAATGAAGCGCAAGCGGGCGTTGACTGACCCGATTCTCGCCAAGCTTTGGCCGGCGATGAAGGCCGAGGATTGGGCAAAGGCGGTTTCGGCGGTCGAAGAGGCCGTCGCGGTGATGCCGGACGACCTCAACTTCCGCGTGCTCCATGCGAAACTGTTGCTTCCAGACTGCGCAACTTGCAGACCGGCTTGCCGGTTTTGAAGCAATTCGCTCGCGACGCGATCGACAAAAACGATGAGATGTGGATGGAAGGGGCGCTGCGCCAACTCTTTGATCCGGCGAATGACAACTCCCACTTCCCGTCTGCCGAGCGCCTTGCGATGGGCAAAGAGTTGTCCGAACACATTCTTGCGCTGAATCCTCCGCAAGGGGACGGTGGCTTCAAGTACCTGTCCTATGGGGCGGTCGCTCAGTATTATTATGAGAGCGGCAACAAGGATCGCGCAATCGAATTGGTCGAGGTGGCGTTGAACTCGCTAGACGGTCCTGAGCCTATCCCAGACGAACTGAAACAGGACGTCATGTCGCTGTTGGTGGAAGCGCTGGCCAACTACAAGAGTGAGGAGGCTTGCTTTGGGACTGTTTGTGCAACTCCGCAAGACGGGTTTCCGAGAGCGTCAAAGCGCAAGCAACGGAGCAAACAACAAAAAGAAGGGTGAGTGTCGGAATTGCTCGCTGGCCATCAGCCATTTCTCCGGCGGCCACTGGCAACTAAATCTGAGGGTCTGACGGCGTACACGAAATGCTAAACGACTCCTCCTGGCATCAAAATGCACGTGCGGACAGCCATCGGGGCGGCCGGACCTAGGCGGGCATCGCCACGCTTCTGCAGACAGGTGAAGATGAATCTTGTCAATCAGATGCATGGCTCACACAAACTCTCGAACGGATCGCACAGCGGACGACGAAGACCGCTGCTCTCATGCTGTAGAACCCGCAAAGCTTGAACCGCTTCAGCTAAAGCGCTTACGGAAAGAGGGGTGAAATGGATGGAAGATTCTCGATCGCAGCTCTTGGACCTTGGGCAGACGTTGCCTCGTGCGGCAGCGCCAAGCATTGGGGACATCGCGCGGGATCGAAAGGATCTTGGCAGCGTGCAGCACAATCGCGAACGCCATGATCGTTCAAGATGACGAACGCCCCATGCGATCGGCGTGGTGCTCCCGTTTGTCTTGGAGCACTGGCTGAAGCAGCCTTTCCGTGCCACAATCCTCGTCGGTTTGTCGGCGCAACGGCGGCCGACCTGTTCACGCCGGTGTATTCCGGGCAGCTGGTCGATGAGCTGACATCTGGCCCTTCCGACCCGGCGGCGCAACATGCGCCGATGGTTGCTTTCCGCACCATCGTCGCGCTTGACCTACTCTCGACCATGTTGCGGCTTACAGGCTTTTCTATGCCAATCCGGGAAGCCCTGAGAACTACTACCTGGTGGCACAGCCGGACAGAGGCATCAAAGCGGTGGCCGATCTTAAAGGGAGGACGGTCGCTCATCCCGGGTTCTGGTCGTCACATGGTGCTGGCCAGCATTCTTCATGCCAACGGTCTTGACCTCGGTGCGTCATCAGTAAAGGGCGTGCCACTCGCCGGAACTGAAGTCGCGCGGAGTTTCGCGTCCCGATCGGTGGATGCGGCGATCGTCGTCGGAGGTCAATATTTTCGGATCGGCAAGCTACCGATTATCGCCGATGGCCGCTGACATAACTGGGCGTCAACGTCATACTCACCCGCAAGGCCTTGCTTGATGACCCCGCGAAAACCGCCGCCAATTGCTGACTTCGTGCGCCGCGCCGTTACGTTCTACAACTGGCAAGGCGCAAACCCGGACGCGTGGATACGCGCCAGCTACGTTAAGCAGGAAGGCCTCACCTTCGAGCAAGGCAAGTGGTTGGACGATGCTGCCGGACATGGCGCGTATTACCCGATCGATGCGAAGTCCATCCAGGTCTTCCAGCAGGTCTCGGATGGCTTGTTCGCCACCGGCGCGCTCAAACAGAGAATCGACATTGCGCCATATGTCGATGGCCGATTCAACGCGATTATCGCCTGGCAGAACAACGCCGACGGCGTGACACCACGCCCTCTCGAGCAGCCGAAAGCCACTGAGAGGGTCGGTCAATGATTCGTGCCGCGAACGAACACGGACCGCACCGGGAAAATCCGCTGTCCCTGACTTCAGTCTCTCGAAGGCTATCGAACGAACCTAGCTAGCAAAGGAGCCACTATGGTTACGTCAACTCTTCAAAAGCCCACCTCGCCCTCCTCAAACTGCTCCGGCAGCGGCCCCGCGCAGTATTACCGCTCATCCGCTCACCGGCCACATCGGCGCGGAAATCGGAGGTGTAAACCTAAAAGAGCCGCTGCACCCGCTCGTGCTCGAAGAACTGAAGGCCGCGCTTGGCATCCAGTTTTCTGCGGCATCGTCGCTTGTCGCCAAGGTGGCCGGTATCGACGCGGAGGTCGTTTATCTCTTCCGCTGGACTGCAGGCACGCGACTGGCGACCCGGAACACCTGCAGCGTGGCGATACTTGTCTTGCGACGTACAGCGACGGGTGTTCGATTTTACTTCGTAGGAAGGATCACAACGGGCAACCTGTTCTCCCAGGCTTTCACAGACGCGAGGATCTCGTCCGCAGCGCTCCTGCGCGAATGAATGAGAATTGCGTCAACTCCCGCGTCTGCCTAAGCGTGAGCGCGCGAGATGGCTTCCTCCATGCTCTGCCCGGCGACCAACGCCTCAATCCCGGCCACAAGGACCAATTCGTCGTCGACCGCATCCTTCACGGCGCGCAAGCGGAGAATCTACATCGGCGAGCACATATCCTTCGCCAACAAACGAGTTTGCTGGAGGAATACTCAGTGGCAGATCAGATCACTGCGGCTTACGTGCCAAGGCGACTTTTGCGCCCTTAGAGTCTCGCCGGTCGGCGACGTCCTTCCCCCAGCGCTACGCTTTCAGAATCGCGTGATGTGCGATAGTAGAACGTTGGCGGCTTCAAACAATTCGTCGCTGCCCAGCGTAATCCTGCCCATGATGTCCTTTTCTCCCGATTGGTATATCTTTGGCGTGAGCCCAAACAGCGCGCCTGCCTCTTTGCCATCTTGTAGGCCTGGCACTCGCGCCCGGATAACTCAGTCGCTGCCCCCAGAGGAGAGGCGAAATTTTAGCATCGGCATGGCTGTCAACTAGCGGGAAGCTTCACGCCCTGCTCTCTGGTGGCCATGCGCGCGAGATCGCCTCGTTCGTACAGGGCGTTAGATGCCATCATCAACCCGACCATGGAAACGTGACGAGGAGAGACAGGTAGCAACAGTTTGTCACTGACGGCCCCTTCCGAACGGCTGTCAAGTCGCTGGAAGAGCAGCTACTTCGACAAACGATACTATTTCCCATTGGCAACCGCCGCCTACATGCGATGCTGATGGCCCCGGCGCCTCTATCTCCAGTCAGTTTGGCCGGTCTCGGCAGCCTTCAGCTGTTGACTCGTCGCACGATGATAGAGCCTCCTGGCTCTTTGGCTGGCCAACAGATGGGTCATTCCAATTAGGCGGCGTCTGTCTGAGGATATTCAAAACGAAAAAATCGAGGAGCTTGAGCAGACTGTAAGACCCGGGCGTTCCGTGATCCGCACCTGGCACCACAAGCATGTCGAAGTATTTTCCTGCTCGAATAAGCCGGTCAGCTAGTTGAAATGTAGAGGATGGATCGACATTGCGGTCCAATTCGCCCACGATGAGCAGCAACTTACCTTGCAATCTATGAGCGTTGTCGACCGAGGAAGACTGCGAATATTCAATACCGACCGGCCATCCCATCCACTGTTCGTTCCACCAGATCTTGTCCATACGATTGTCGTAGCAACCGCTATTGGCGACGGCCACCTTATAAAACTCGGAATGAAAGAGCAGTGCGCTCATCGCGTTTTGACCGCCGGCCGAGCCACCAAAAATGCCGACATTCGAGATGTCGTACCACGAAAACTCCGCGCTCGCCGCCTTGTGCCAAAGGATTCGGTCGGCAAAGCCAGCATCTCTCAGGTTTTTCCAGGCAACGTCGTGAAACGCACGCGACCGATTGTTCGTGCCCATTCCATCGATTTGAACCACAACAAATCCAAGCTGTGTGAGCGGTTCCACGCCAGGTGAGAAAGACTTCGGAACGAAAGAACCGGTCGGACCGGCGTAAATCTTTTCAATGACCGGATATCGGCGGCTTCGGTCGAAGTTGATCGGGAGATGAATAATCCCCCATATTTCGGTCTCGCCGTCCCGGCCCTTTGTATGGAACGTCAGTGGCGGCTGCCAGCCAGCGGCTACGAGCGCGGAAATATCGGCGCTCTCGACCTGCACGAGCTCCGAGTTGTCAATGGTTCGATACAACATTAGGCGCGGCGGGAGATCGCTGCGTGAGCATAAGTCTAGATAATAGCGGCCGTCTGGCGAGAACTGGACGTGATGATTCGCCCTTTCGGGCGTGAGCGACGTCAGTCCCGTGCCATCGAAGTTGATGCGGTAGGCGTGGACGAAATACGGATCTTCCCCCTTATTCATTCCACTTGCACTGAACCAAATCTGGCGCTTGATAGGATCTACGTAGTGGACGGAACGGACTACCCAAGCTCCACGCGTGATCTGGTTTTTAAGCTCGCCAGTGTATCCATCAAACAGGTACAGATGCTCGTATCCATCGCGTTCTGAGGCCCAGATGATCTCCCGCCCGTCCTCAACGTCGTACCGGAAGGTCTTGCCAGTATTCGACTGGTCCATTCTTAGGAGCTGGTAATCGATGAACGTCTTGCTGTGCTCGTCGATCAGAGTTCGAACGGTGCCTGTGGCCGCCTCGACCTCAGCGAGCCGGTAAAGCTGATGGCCTCGCTCATTGTACTCGAAAGTGAATCCGCGGCTGTCCTTCCACCATCGGATGGGAGAGAGGTCATAGGGATTTGGGAACAACGCATTGTCGATTGCGATCTTGCGACGATCACCGACGTCGAAAAGCACCGGCTGTGGCAGTGCCAGAGCATCGCCGGGCTTCGGGTAAGTCATCGTCCAGTGCCTCGGTTGGCGCTGGTCGCGTGGGGATGATTCGATGTAATGAACCTCCCGTTTGTGGCCCGGACGGACGCGGTAAGCTGCGAGGCGACGCGAGTCTGGAGACCAACTCAGCGTCGAGAACGCGTAGTAGTTGCCTTCAGATCCGTCCCAAGTCAAACGAATGTCCTTCGAGCCGTCCTTGCTGCGCAGGAACAGGTTGTAATCCTGGGTATAGGCGAGCCATTTCCCGTCAGGCGACACGCTGGCCCTCTCAGGATCATTCTCCACGGATGGCGTATCATCGTATGGGCTCTGCTGGTCGTTTGCGGAAAGCTTTGTCTCGCTCGAGCACGCGTAGTTTATAAGTTCGCAGCTCCAAGCTGTATCCTCAATCTCAAAACTTATTCTGCCACCATCGTCAGCGAGCTCAAAACGGTCGAATGGCAGATTATCGGCATTAGCATCTTTGTGGCCCAAGCGCTTCAGCGCAGAAGCTAGCTTCTGATGATCGAAAGCTGCCTGTTTTCTGCCGTTGGCAACATTCACGAGTACGAATTGGCGCTTGCCGTTGTTCGTCAATCGATAGGCGAACGACGCACCATCTGCGAGCCAGAACGGTACCTCCGGAGCATTGATCATCAGTCTGGCATGCTGATCGTTTATCGTGAGCGCTCGATTGTAATCGGAAGGACGCAGGACCTCGTTTTCTGTGTTGCCTTTGGACCCGTTCACGGCAGCCGCCTCCAGCTAAGCTACGACAGCGATCATCAAACCGCCGATCTTATATATGACGCCGCGCTTATGCATGACTTGGTCAGCTGTCCTCATTGTGCGGGACCCCGCACGCATGTCGAAGCTGACAGAAGCAGAAATCATGCCGGCGAGGCGCAATGTGTATCCGTCTGGTCTTTAGATGTAGATGTCGTCTAAATGACGTTGCAGTGAACGCCAATGCGCCCGCGTGTCTGAACTAGGACACGGTGAGCCAGCGAGACTTCACTGCCAGTATACGATCGATGAGTCACGGATGACGCATCCTCAATCGCTATGATCGCCGGCATCTAGAATCGTGTCGATCGCAATGGTAGCGTTGCACGGTCGCTTCCTTGATCGTGCGATTCATGCGTTCGGCCTGGCCATTGGTCCAGGTATGCTTGATCTTGATCAGCCGATGTTCGATCCCGTTCTCTTGGCAGCGCATGTCGAACATATGCGTCGCGTATCTTACCCTCGGGCCGGCCGCATAACGCGGGGGGGGGGGAAGGTGAACTGGATCCCGTTGTCGGTGAGAAAAGGATCACCTGCCGGCACGCTGGCCACTAAGGTATGGGGAAACGCCGAGGAGAACAAGCAAGTCAGGGAGAGTGATGCGGCTAGGAGGAGCGACTTATTTAGGGGCATGTCCTGGACTGGGTTGGCCGGCCAAGCTCTTGCGAACTGGACGGAAGCTACGAAGGGCTGGATTTGGTCTCAAAGAGTCACATGGGAGATCGCGTCTGCGACTTGCCTGAACTCAGCAAGAGGCGGGCCAATCAAAGCAGATGGAATCTCCAGTCGCCCGAGGCCGAGAAGCACCTGAACTTGGTTTCAAGCACGACAATCCCACCAACTTTGTCGGTATCGTCTCAACAACGGCAGTTCCGGCCTTGTTGAGCACATAACCCGGAAGGCTCTTTGCAAGCAGTCGGCGATAGACTTCATCGAGACCGATATTGGGGCACGCCGGAATACAGACGGTCAGGAGTTCGTGGAGCTTATTCAGATTGCGCGGCCACCTCGATTGAACCAGCTTGGTTTTGGAGCCGAACGGGCGCAGACCGGTCTAGCCAGTAGCTTTCTTTGGTTAGGTTCATATGGTCCAGATAAGGTGCCGTCACACCGTGTCGGGCGGATGGGAGCGCGTCGGATCTATGAAGTGCTCAGGGATCAGATCCTGGGGCGCGTATACGGCTCGAATGGGTCGCTGCCCTCGTCCCGCGCTCTCGCCGAAGAGCTGGGAGTATCGCGCGGAACGGTAACGGTCGCATACGAACAATTGGCGGCTGAGGGATTCATCGAGACCCGCCATGGCGCCCGCCCACGGGTCGCAAAGGCTGTCGTCGAGACCGGGCGCACAGGCACGAAAGCACGGTCGTCTACACGCAAGGCACGAGTCTCGCGGTATGGTGAACGTTTTGCGACAGGTCGTCGCACGCTCAACCGAGCAACCTCGTAATCTCGTTACCAATTTTCGCTATGGTGATCTCTCACCCTTGGACTTTCCCGTACCAGCATGGAAGGGAGCCGTAACCGCTGCGATCACGCAGCGACCCCGAACATTGACTTACGATGATCCACGTGGCTCGCTGCGCCTGCGGACCGCACTGCAGGGCTATCTCTGGCGTTCGCGGACCGTACGATGCGATCGATCAGATCATCGTCGTCAACGGTTCACAGCAAGGGCTCGATTTGTGTGCTCGGCTGCTGCTTGACGCTGGAGATCGGTTCGTCATGGAAGATCCCGGCTACCCTATGGCGCGGCACATCCTCTCGGCGACCGGAGCTATTGCGGTGCCAA